>Ga0123342_1001195_pt1 | contig 43538 bp, 19 predicted proteins | sample Turbeawhitnodule_FD_89960 | JGI IMG/M metagenome (GOLD analysis project Ga0123342, IMG submission 89960) | Root nodule microbial communities of legume samples collected from Mexico - Turtle bean Mexico white nodule | ecosystem: Host-associated > Plants > Roots > Nodule | place: Mexico: Nepantla...
CAACACAATTAAAATCCCACTCACAACTTTTGACCTTTTACATATCCAAACTCCCATTCTACTCTTTTCTAGTAACTTCTAACTTTAAAACCCACAAATTACATTAAAGTTTATTCAACACATCTTATATTTCAAACATCAAAATTCTAGTTTCCTCATTGAACAACAAAATACATACTATATGACTAACCAGAAAGAAACAAACATTTAAATAAAAGTAAACATCTAATAACGCATCATATCTAAGAAAATTCAAGTTTAGTCCAGAACTTTTAACAATGCAGCAGTTATACATGCAAGGGGCGATAAAAAAAACTCTATGTTTTAAGGACAGCAAAAGGACAAAACTAGTGTTAATGATCCTATTACTGAGATCCTATTCCTCTTGCCTCACATAGCAACAACATTGATTCTAACAAGAATTTCTTATCAGCAAACGCTCACCTCGCTCCTTAGCCATGACCTGGGGGTGGGAGACATTTATGCTGCTTCCCTTCAAGCTAACTAGTTTCTGCATAACCTCATCAATTATTTTCTGTTTCAAATCCCGTGGCAACTTAACCACCACATCTTCTCTTGAAAACTCACCTTCAAATTCCTTCACCTATTTGCACAAGTTTCACAACATCAACTAGAGGTTAACTTCAGCAAAAAATGTTTGCTCAAGGCAAGGATAACAAAACGGTTCATACCAGTTTCATTAACTCAGCCGGTTTGTAATCCTTCCTGATTCGATTAGACTCTTCCATCTTTTGAATCTGATCTGGCTTATACACCACAACTGAAAACACAAACGAAATTAAGAACAAAAAGTGTTGAAAAAATAAATTGAACATTTTCCTGTCTCGAACAAAAGACCCTTTTAGGGTGGTTCAAAATTTTCCATAAAGGATAAACTTTTTGCCACCCTTTTTTGTGTTATCAGGGAAACAGAAAGAAAAACATCCTGAAAAGATTAACATGACTTACTGTTTCGTGCAACGCTACCAGAGTAGATATAAAGAGAAGCATAGAGGCAACGAAGAGAGTAGAGAGCAACAACAATGTTGAAAAAGCAAACTAGAAGAGTTATTTTCTTGTAGGAACAATTCCAGTTCCCTCTGTTGAGAAGTTGAAGCCTCCACTCCCCTCTCGCCATTTCCCTCCCTTTCTCTTCTTTTCCCCCTCTATCCTCATCCCACCATTGCCCACTTTCTCTTTCCGAATCAAAACCAGAAAAAGGTTGCCCCTTTGGCAAGATTTCGCGACCCCAGAATCGAATTAGATCGTGAGTGCCTAGTTTTGTTGTGGGGGTTGAAGCATTGAGACAGAACCGGTCGGGTGCTAACTTACGCTTTGTGGTCAGGGAATGGTGGGAATTGGTCGGATCAGTCATTCATTTCGGTGGTTCCCCTCATCATTCATGGTGGACCTGCTGCTCCTGCTAAGGTGCACACCGATTCAAAGCACTGTGTAGTTCCTGTGCATGGCAGCTAACGTGCGCCTCTCTGTAAACATTGATGTAGTTCTGTTTCTTTCATGCTTTTCCATTTATTTTGAGCAAATCAGTTTTAATTATTATTAGCTATAAAAAAAATTGTATTTGTGTTTATAGAACTGTTGTTATTGAATATAAACATCAATAAATAAAACAATTGACTTCAATAGTTTATCAAAATTAATATATCCAGAAAAGTAAATAATATATTGGCTTAACTACTTGTTCTAGGTTAAATTTTTATGTGGTAATTTTTTATTTTTTAATAAATATTGTAAGCTACTTCATTTGTTTGCTTGGATGATTAATTACACATGCAGCCTAACTAAACATTAATTAAATAATTTAAACAAAATATTAAGTGTATGTTTAATTGCCCCATCCATTTCATGGCTAATGTAATTTTCATTAACTCAAACGTTAAATTATAAAAATATACATTATTTCGGATTACTTTACAAATAATTAGTCTGAATATGTTTTTATTCTGTATATGATTTCACTGGTTTTAGTTCTTAAAATAATTATTAGTTTTAAATATTTAACCTTTTGTAATTGTTTTCTTTTAGTCTTCATTACTAAGCTAACAAACAATAAATTAAATTTGGGTATTTGGATATTTTATATGCACAATTTAATTAAGTAATATATTTATTATTTAACAAAAATTAATTAATTATATACATACATATATTAATTTTACTTTTTAAAATGTTTTTTTTTTTGCAGTTTTGTTTTATTAAAATAAACTCTTTCTTAACGAGTGTGCAAAGGGCATTAAAACATGAAGAATTTAGTTACTATGTTCATCTTCATTTGATCGTGGTAAGAAGTGACTCATTATAACTTTAATTTTATATATATATATATATATATATATATATATTATATTTTAATTAAAAAATTTATGTAATTATTTTTTTTAAGCTATACTTTATATATGGGGATTTTCCATTATAACGATTTTTTTTATAAACATATTTGTTTCTATTTTATTCTTATATCAATATTTTATTTTAGTTATTTCGTTATTTTATAATTACTTAAATTAAAAATAGTAATAATAAATTTGAAAAAATTGAGTCAATTAATGCTTTGAATTGAAAAGTAGTTTAATGGGTAGTTACTTTAACTCCCTCATGGATACACACTACAAAAGAAATAAAACTTTGAGAGAAGTGTGAGAAAAAGAGATTCAAATAATAAAAAAAATACATCAAAAAAATGAATGTAAACCACAAAATTGTATTTTTATTGAACCAATGTCATTATCGTTTATTTTGTTTTCATCAATCAATACAGGTTGTATAAAGTCAAATTGTTTAATTGTTAATGTTCCTCATTTTTATTTATTTTACTCTTGTTTTTCATTCATTTTCATACAACAGGTGAAGGTGGAAAAGAAAGAAGATAAAGAAGCATAATATCCCAAACTGTTACTTGGATACAAAGCATTCAGAGTTATTTTGATGTAATTGTTGATGTGGGCAGATAATGGATGTGTTCCAATACGATATTGTTGTAGAGAAGAAAGAAGATATTAGAAAATATATATTTTCTTAGGGTTTGTTATGGAGTTTCTCAAACTTATTCTTTTTCTTTTTTTTCTTCGTTATTATATTCTTTTTTTAGTGTTATATTAGTTATAAATCAAGATTAGTGATTTGTAAATCTCGACAAGGAAGCAAATGACGTAATTGCTTTAATATAAGTATGTTCATTGTGTTATAAATTTAAATTTGTTTAATATATTTTTTTACTTAAATTTGTATGTTGGAACTTATAGTTAATGAGAGTAAACGTTTTATCTTGTATATATTTACATTGTTTCCATTCATCATTTTCTTTCATCGACAACTAATTTCTAATGAAATCTTATTACTAACCAGGCTTATAACAATATTTAATTAAGGTAGGTAGCAGGTAGCATGACATGTAGCATGTAACATATAGCAGGTAGCAAATATAAATAGAAAGTAGCAGGTAACATGTAGCAATCAACAGGTAGAAAGTAGCAATCAACAGGTAAAAGGTAAATGGTAGCAAGTAACAAATAGCAGATAATAGATAGTAGGTATCAGGTAGGGCCAATAAGTGTTAATAAAAGTGCAACATCAATTAGCATGTCATACCTTCGATTGTTCACGAATTTGCAAATATGTGGTGGATACTCGTGTAGAGTTGTTGCATTGACCTATGTTTATGACCAATTAGGATATGTGTGTTTTATCTAAACAAAGCAATTGAACGATAATGTCATGGTACTGAATTGCATACATGTATTTTATTCATTAGATAAAGAATTCATATTTGAGTTCCTTGCGTTCAGTGTTGAAGATAATTTGACTATGATTCTTGTTTGATGTTTCCTATTTCTCTAATAATTTTTTTCTCTTTACTACAATTCATTTTAATCTATACTTTTACATCTCATTTCATCCCTTTTTAATTTCAATTTTAGCTACGCTCTATTTTTATTATAAGTTCTTATACCTTCAATGGTTATATTTAGATATACTTTCTATTTACAATTTTATTGTTTTTTACTTAGAAGAATTCTATTGTTCCCTTTTGTTGTTTACAATTTTTGTCATTTATATTTTATTTTTTTTGCAGTTTTACATTTATTTTATTTATAATTTCAACACTTTTACATTTTGTCATTTATAATTTGATTAGACCCTAGACCCTAAAATTTTTTACTGTCAAAACTACTAGATAGTCTAATAGATGATTGTCGGTTAGACAATCTGATAGTTACACTTGATTTTATAATTATTAAATTCATTTGTTTTAGTCACTGCTTTAAATTTTTAATTTGCTTTTACATTCATTTTGTTGTTTAGAGTTTAAATTATAGTTTTAATTATGTTTTTACATTCATTGTTTTGTAATTTCTGTTGTTTACAATTTATGCATTTTTAGTGTCATTTACTATTTCATTAAATGCTAAAGTTTCTATTACTGACAATCCATTTTTATATTTATGTTATTTTTTATAAAAACTTTTATACTATATAACTATGCAACTTAACTTTAAACAATAATAATTTATCATCACATAAAAAAATATTATTAAAAAATCTAAAGTTTTCATTATCAAAACTACTAAAAAAATCCAATAAACAATTATCAATTAAAAAATATATTAATTACATCTAATTTTTATAATTCTTGAACGCATATATCAATAAATTTATATAATATTTAAAGTCATTATAAAAAAATTAAGCTCAATACTTATCAATCAACTATTTTCACCATCACAACAAATGAATAAATTTTTATGTGTAATTATTTTAATATGAGCTCGTAAGTTAACCAAACAAGTTAAAATACCTCAAATGTTTTTTTTTACTCTGTAGAAAAATGTTTTTTTTGGATGTTTAAATTTTTTTGTCGGTTTTACATTTGAAGTATTTTATAAAATACCTCAAATTTATTGTTGAAATATGAAATGAAAAAAAATGTTTATGATAAGAGTATGAGGATAAAAAATAGATTAAAAACTTATAAATTTAAATACTGCATCAAAATATTACCAAAGCATTGTAAAATACAAAATAATCTCACAAATTAAATAGAGTGAGTAATTTATGCATTTACAAGTTGTTTGAGTTTTATAAAAATTATTTTAAAATGCATACTTGTGATTAATGTTTATTCTAACATAAATTTAGTCTAATAAAAAATACTTGTGATTAATGTTTATTCCAATTTTTAGTTATTATTCTTACAAAAACAAACATAAATATTTTAATAGTGTCGATGTAAAAGTATGAATTAAAATTACAGTTAATATATTATTATAATAATAAATTTATTATCAGTTAATTTTGATTAAAACACCATGGATCGCTATTTTTTAAAATTAAAAAGTTTTGTCAAAACGCAAATCGGGTTATAGGAACCGTCAATGATTTAGGGAAACCCGACCCGGTGGATCAGATGAAATATGGCGGGAAAATCGTCTAGGGCACAAGAGCATAGAGAAGAAAGAAACTGCATCATAAATTTTCGTCAACACTGTTCCCTTTACTTTGTTGATTGAAGAATGGATACCAATGACAATTGGGACGAGGACGAGGAGGAAGAGTTCGAGTTCTCAAGAAACTATTTTCTGGCGAAGGAACTTGCTTCCTCGGCCAAGAAATCGAAGCATAAGCTAACCGACATCGACGTCGTTGATGAACAGGTATTACTCCTAATTGTAATTCTTAAAGTGATGTTCCATTCCCCTGTATTTTATTCTCTCCAATCACTGCGATTTCGCAATTTACCAGGAGTTGAGGGAAGCCGCATCGCGAATTCAACCCAAGCATGAAGACGAGATCGCTCTCTTATTGGATTCCTATAAAACCATATACCCTGAATGGCTTTTGGCGCTAAGGTTCGTTTGGATGTGGTTTTATTTTATTTTTTCCAAAAGTGCATTTATTGCGCGAAGTTTGTTTTCTTATTTTTGTTGTTGTTACATGGATGATTCAGGTGTGGTTTTGGGCTTCTAATGTATGGATTTGGATCTAAAAAAGCTCTGATTGAAGATTTCGCTTCGACGGCACTGACTGAGTATTCTGTAGTTGTCATTAATGGATATCTTCAATCCATTAACTTAAAACAGGTTTGGTTTTTTCTTTCCTAACTTTTTCCATTTCTATGATATGTATGATTAGAACTCTTTCTACTATGGCAAAAAAAAGGAGAAAAGTAAAAGACCGAACTTAGGCATTGTTTGTTTACTATAAAGCAGTTTTATGTGTTGTAAAAATTTTCTGTCTCTAGAGCATATTTGCAAGCGTTTTTCTCCTTAGCCGTTTTTGTTTATTTATTTCTAAATGTCTGTCTCCTGAGCACTTGAGTAGAACATGTGAAGAAAACTGAAGAAGAGGATGAGGAAATATCTTCCAGTTCTGTTTTTGGTTTTTAAAATGATTTTCAAAACTTAATACATTCTGGATGGGAGATTGATTGTTGAAATTGTTTTAGAAAACAGTTTTTTTTTTTAAGTGAGAATAGAATCAAACGTCCCTTATATTTTGTTCCTCAAGCATATTCGGAACTGTTCTTCAATTAGAATTTCAGTTTCACTTTGCACAATAAAAGTTTGCATTAAAAAATAAAATAGGTTACTAAGGTAAAACTCTAAATCAAATAGGAGAACAACACCAAAATCACGCAACGAACTGCATCCAAGTTTTGTCCAATAGTAAATGTTTGTATGAAGATGATGATTGTGATGTGCTCTAAGCATGTTCTTCTCATCGTACATCACTAATACAGTATATATTTTCTTAAAATATATTAGGCTGTGATAGCTTTAGCTGAACTTCTGTGGGACCAAATGAAAACCAAACGAAGGGTTTCATATCGGGAAACACCGAAGAGCCAGCAGCCACTGAATTCTCAATCAATGGAAGAACTTCTTACATTATTGGATCAAGCAGAAATAGATGATGTTGATTTTTTTGTTTGTGTCGTTATTCACAATATTGATGGACCTGGATTGAGGGACTCTGAAACCCAACAGTATCTTGCTCGACTAGCTGCCTGCGCACGTATTCGTATTGTTGCCACTATTGACCACATCAATGCACCACTGTGTAAGTATAATCTGCACTGTTTCTCTGTCTTTGCAGAATGTTTTATCTCTTGTAATTTGTGAGTGTTATCTTTGGATGGGCCTTAAACAAATGTATAGTTATATTGTTATTTGAAGGTTTATTTTGTTCTGCTATATAATCTATTTGTGATTCATTTTGAGTGCTTGAATAGAACTTGAAGATGCAATATTAATTTGCAATTAAAGGTATAAATGGCTTTGTAAATGAAACACTATAACCTTTTTTATCTATGCTGCACATTCTTAGAGGTCATCTGAGTTTCTGATCATATGTATGTTTAACTGACAATAGGACTAAGTAATATCACCCTTTCATAAAGTTGAAGAATCCAAACACTTCTTGGTCACGGGACATAAAATTGAAACTACTAATAACATGCACTTCTTTGAAGTTGTTTGTAGGAAAAAGAAAACAAACAATAAATATACAACAGCATAATTACTTACGGAACAAGCATGGTCTTGTTGTGATGCTAGTGCTGATAAAAAAATAATCAGGTAAATCAAAGTAGGAGTTCACCGTATGAGGAAAAGACGGTGAAATAACTTATGGGTTTGGTCATGTGTTTGAAGACCTGCATAAATGCTAGTAAAAAGAGTTTTTTTTATTTTATTGGCACTAGTAAGAAGAGTTGATCAAGTGGAGAGTAGTCCAAAATTTAGAATCAGAGGTAGTGAAGACCAAGCAAAACTCGGTAGAAACATTGAAAAGAACTTCTTAGATCTAAATGGCCTCTTTGAAGACCTGATTCTGACATAATACAAGGCTGTTGAAAGTTCTTTTTTGTTGCTTTAGCAATAGAAATGACGGATATGTGACTGAAAGGTTTTTTTGTAGTCTATGTCTATTAACAATTTCCTCTTCTGTTGGCAGTTTGGGACAAAAATATGGCCCACACGCAGTTCAATTGGTCCTGGTATCACGTTCCTACTTTTGCCCCTTACAAGGTTGAAGGCATGTTTTATCCTCTGATTCTTGCTCATGGCAGTGCCAGCCAAACTGTCAAAACAGCCACAATAGTTTTGCTAAGTTTGACACGTAATGCTCAGAGTGTATTTAAAGTTCTTGCTGAACATCAACTCTCTCACCCAGACGAAGGCAAGTTTCTATCATCTACTTGGATTTGTTGTTCTTTTCAAATCTAAGTTGTGTTAAATATTTCATTTATTTTACAGGAATGCCAATAAGTGATCTCTACTCAGTCTGTCGAGAACGTTTCCTTGTTAGCAGTCAAGTTACGCTGAACTCTAATCTAACTGAATTTAAAGACCATGAGCTGGTCAAGATTAAAAAGCATTCTGATGGTCAAGATTGCTTGCACATCCCACTGACAGCAGAAGCACTTCAGAAAGTTGTGTTTGAGATCAATTAGTAAATTCAAAATGAAATTGAACGGGTAAGCAAATTACTTAAATGGAAAATTTCCACAATTGGATGATAAGCAAACTCTGTTTATGAATCAATGACAACCATGGAAATTTAGGTCAAATATGTCTGTGTTCTCAAATTGAGGGTTGTAGGATTCTTGACTATGACAAGTTTTAGGTGGAGAACAAAGGTGATACTCAGGATTTGTTCTTAACTACAAAGTGGGAAAATGTATAAAAGACAATGGGTTAAATAAGTTTTTTGTTATCTCCAAATTTGGTTATATTGAAATTGGTACTTCCAAAAGTTTTAGTGTTTTTGATATTCATTGTTTAATAAACTGTTATTTTTAAATTAACCATATTGATTGACATGTTAATTTTAATAATATCTCGTATATAAGGAATACAGATTTTAGAGAGACTAATTTGAATCCATATTAATTTTGTAGATATCATTGAAAAACAATAACAGACAATTACAGTGAAGCTATAGCCACGTTCTCTGATGTGGTGATAAGACGTGGAATTTCAAACATAACAAGAAAAAAGGAAGGGAAAAACAAGAAACGCGTCTCATTTGTCAACCATGTTGGATGGGGCAACATGTCAAGAGAATAGAGACCATGTGTTTTCCAATCCAAATCACACATAACGTGGGAGGATGTATTCATTAATGAATTATTAATTCATGTTTTTGACACGGTCCAACCAATACCCTGCATGGCAACATAATCACTGGATTTTCATGGAAGACATGGATTACCAAACTATAGTTTGCATATTAATAAGCACAAAAAACATCATTCAAGTCCTTGGTTTTGGCTTATGATGTCTCAAGGTAGCAAAAGCAATGAATGAGGTGTAGTGAGCTGTACCCAATACGCGTATTTGAAGTTTGATAGATATATTTGATGGCAACACTTGCTTGAGAAGGTGGAAGTTTACAGCTTCCAAAAAGCACGTTCAAGTCCAAGCCTTTCTGGCTTGACTAGTTGGTGGAGCATCTTATACGCCTAAAAGTAATAAAAAAGAAGAAGAATATCATAACTTTGTGCATGTATTGGGTCTACTCTCTTCTTCTCATCCTCACTATAATGCGTTACAGAAGGATGGAATCACAAAAAATAATGTTAGGAGACAATTTTATTGCATGGTAAGCAAAAAAACACTAACATTTTCTTGGTTAATAATACCTTTTCATGGATCCTATCCTAAGTTATCTGAGATGTCATTTGTATTGACAGTCTAACTGAAATGTCGATATATGAATTATGAGTATCGTCAGTTTATCTGAGATGGTTGCATTGACAGTCTAACTGAGATGTCGATATGTGAATTCTGATAGGTTGATTTCATAGTGTAATATAAAAATTTTATTAAAAAAATGTGAATTTTATCGGTATAAACAATAAATAATAAAAAAATACTTCTTTTTATTAGGATGAAAAAAATTATAATTATTAAAATAATTTTTTATTAAATTTTATAAAAGAATGTTCAATTTCTATTAAACAATGGAAAATACTTCTTTTTATTAGGATGAAAAAAAATTATAATTATTAAAATGATTTTTTTATTGAATTTTATAAAAGAAATTAATTTTATTTACAATCAATTTAAAAACCCTACTTTTTGGGGGCACTGTCCCTCCTCTCTAAAAAGCATAGCCATGACTGTGTGAGATGAGCCATGAGAAGTTAGTTGGTAGGTATAAAATTCAGCATCAGCACCATAAACCACGACTCCCCAAAATTAGCACTATCAAAAGCATAAAGAAACTGTAATAAAAATTTAATTGGCATAAAGAATAATATTTACAAAGTTTTTTTTAAAATTATTTTGTTAAAACATGTTGTTCAGATAGAAAATTCTAAAAGTAAAATTTATAAAGTAATTTGATTATTTAAAACTAAATAAGTTTTAAAATTTTATTTGAAATTTGAAATCCTTAGTACTCCCCCTTACTTGTATTTGATAAGAGACTTAAACCATTTTAAAAATTTAAAATTGGTAACACTTAAATAACTTAGAATTGGTCTCTCTTTCTTTTTCAAATGTTTTATTCAGATAAAATAATTAAAATATCTTATTTTGATTTTTTTTTATTTAGATAAAGCAATTGAATTTTTTTAATATAAATTTAATATTAAAAATTTCTAAACAAATAAATATTAGTCTATTTAAAATACTCCAATAATATTTAGTAATTGATTTTTTAATATTAGAATATATTTAATAATTTGAAAATACAAATATTAATATTTGTTTACATTAATATTGATCATTTACAAAAGAACCACTTAGTTATACAAATCCCAATTATAAGAGGTAACATAAAAGCGAAAATAGTGGACTATAATTTAGTCCATAATTAAAATATAAATATGTTAATCAACCTTGTGGTAGATCTTTTATTCGTTTTTTATTCAATAAGTGTGTTTCATTTAATAAATTTTTAAACATCTTACTTTAATTATATATAACATGCAAGTGATACATGCACCAAAAACATATTATAATACCCATCCACTACAATAAAATCTCAATACAATTAAAAAAATGGAATACATGCAAGTGATACATGTATTAATTTCCTCATTGATTTTTTTTGTCTTGTTTCTTTTCCCTTTCGTGTTTTCTTAACTTATTCCTAACTAAATTCACATATAACACATTAATAAATTTAATATCTAGAAGTGCTAACTTGATTAATCTAATGCATAACTATAGATTACATGAGACTTTTATTCAAACAAGCTCATAATGACTACTAAAAGTCAACATTTCAATAGAAAAATACAAAGGGGTAACAAAACCAAATGTATAAAACTATGTTTTCAGGAACAAATTACATAAAAAAAAAACAAAATAATTAACAAGTTCAACACCTTGTTAATAAATTATTTATTTTATTAAATTTATTTAAATAGTAAAATTTAGTTAAATGACGTAAATTATCTTAGTAGTTCAGTTTAAAATTTATTTGAATAATATATTTTCATTAATAATGAATAAATTAAATTTATAAAGTAAATTAATAATAATATAAAAACATATATTTTTATTTTTTAAAAATAATAAATTTTAAAACATACTAAATTTCAAGAAAATAATATATATATATATATATATATATATATATTTAATAGAGCAGGTTTATCTATCTTAATTTATCAAGTTAACATGTTAGGTGAAATATATTGCTGCGTTAAAACACCTAACCCAATCTTAAATGAGTTTGTCCTCTTACTTTCTTTCTTTTTTTTTACATTTATGTCACGTTTTTTTTTTTATATTTTCTTAAACTTAATTTTAATCTTGACATTGTTAACTCTACTAAAATTAAGACGTCAGTTAATTGTTTTTTTTATTGATATAAATTAGAGTTTTTTTTAGATTGAGTTTGAACAATTTTTTTTTTCTTTAATCAACACATAATCTCAACTAATATCAACTAAAGTATATAACTTATGTTTTCAAATTATTAAATATTATTTAACATTAAAATATTTTTTAGCTGATGATAACTAAGATATTATATGAAAAAAATCAACAAATTTAAGCTGTCTTATTCAAATAAAATATTTCAAAGAAAAAAAATCAAATTTATTACATTCTAATTTCTTTCTAAAATTACTCACCCAAATACACTCTTACTTAATTTTTGTTAGACGTGACAATGATTTTTCACAATAAATTATGATACTCAAGTTAAGTAATATTATCACAGGTAATAAAAGTAATGTAATTATATATTAAATATATGTTTACTTACAAGAAATCCTCTTTAAAATACAATCTAAAAGTCCAACCCGCAAATTCTGAGTTTAAACCACAACGATTAAGCTAGAACAATGCATCACTTAATTCATATTAAATTAATTTGATAAAAAATATGAAAGATGTATAAAAAAATATATAGAAACTGAAACTAATTATTTTTTATCTTATATAGTTATGCAGTCATGTTTTGCGATTTTCTACGAATAATTACTTGGTCCAAATAGTGTGACATATAACAGAAACACAAAAGCACTTGAGTCAACGCAACAACCGTGATTATTTGTGAAGAAACTTTTTTGTAATCCGGCCAAATAAACTTTTGATGTATCCATTAATACATACTTTTGGAAGAAGGTTGTGTCTTGCATGACACCCTATGCCAAATGGATTTCTGCCAAATAAGTCCTTAACTGGCGCCAATTCGGATAGAAAACCAACAAAACACAAAGCAATCAAAAGCACGTTTTCAACCCAATTTTTTTCATTTCACTTGATTATGACCAATCACGTCAGAACCGAATGTAGGACCAATTCACCGTTCAACTGTCCAAGAACTCAGTATTACAACTTACAACAATCTAAATATTTTTTTTCCTTCACTTTAATATACACATATATAATTATGTTATGTTTAGAATTAATTAAACCAAATAAGAGAGATAACAATATTTGTAAACTTAAGGACTGAATCAAAATTATGAATTTTGTAAGAATGTATATTTTTTAAAATATAAGAAAAACTAATATCACATTTATTTTCTACTGGTCGAGTCCATACAACAGTTGGAAGTTCAATACCCAGTCAGGACCGACTGACACAACTGAACTCATTATGCCTATACAAAAGATTAACAAGACTAACCAGTGGTCAAACATTAGGTAATATCCTCTTAATCATGGCCTAAAGCCTTAATTCGTTATAATAACAAATGGTCCATAATAATCATATAAATAAGCACATGTTTCGAGAATAATGTATGTTGTCATTCAGTACTAATAGTACCGAATGTGTCGAATACCGATATCTTAATTGAGCTTTGAAATGCCTTCTACAGGTGTCATCCAAGTTTGGAGTTTACGGGAACGAGAAGCAAAGGAGTGAAAAGAGAGTAAAGAGTCTGTTCCAAAAAAGGAGGGAGTAGTAGAAGACCAACTGAGAAAGGAGTTAATCCTTTGTTCCAACCCCGAGAACATATTTTTTTAAGAAAATGGTTAAAGACGATGTCAACTAAGGTCAATCACAAGACATGAACATAAGAAGTTTTTACTTTTTTTTTATTTTATTTCTACGTTACTATGTTCCACATTATAGGTATTGTCCACTTTAGAGGTCGGTGCTCCATCACGATTTTGTTATTAAAAGATGTCTCGTTGGATTGCAGGAGGAAGAAATATATATACTGTCATTGACTTAAATCTCGTTGGATTGCAGTGATGTAGGACTATATTGGTACAAAAAACAAGCATCGTCCAAGGGGAGGATTCTCCCTAATTGAGGGGCTAAGGAACCTTTTTGGCCCCACAGTGGACATCATTGTTCTGATCTCAAGGAGATAGCATCGCAAGGGTCAATCAAGGGTCAATCACTGCATCCGAAGTATTGACCGTTTTGGAGGTCAGTGTTCTGTCCCGATTTTATCCTTAAAAAGCGTCTCCATGGGTTGGAGGAGAAATGAATATATAAAATGTCCTTAGTCTTAATTTTTCAGAGTAATGTAAGACTATATTAATATCGGAAACCCAAAATATATATATTAAAATTAAAATAATAAATAAAATAAATTGTTTTGAAGAATTAAAAATGATATTTGGCAAGTGCGGGGTGTGAAGGGTGGAGGAGAAAATGAATACTCCCTTATAGGCTAGCTGGCTGACAGAGCCGAGCCAAGTGAAAACGAAGCGTTTTTGCCACGTCATAGCATTATGCTTTCTGTAATTTTGATTTTCTTTAGAAATGAAATGGTTCATTTTTACGCTTTTATTTTCCCTTCTCTTCCTTTCTTTGTCTGTATCAACGAAAACCAACAATGGAATATTTGCAGGACGTTGGGATCCGTGTTTCTCGATCATACACAACAATCCAATTCAGCCTGCCTCCACATTTTCGCGCCTGAACCTCATCGCCATTTTTCCTTCTCCACTGTAAATTCTCGATTCCGATTCGCAATTCACCGATATCCTCCTTTTGCCAATTTATTTCTCCCTCATTGCCGTATTTCTATCGGCTTAATTGAATCTCTTGTTGCGTTTCTCTCTATTTGCTCCAACAACGACCAACGTTCGAAGTTATTTATTATTTATTTATGTTTTTTCATTCTTGGCGAGTGGTGTTGATATAATTGTTTTGTTACTCTCTTCGTTCTGTATGCATTGCGATCTTGATTGTAGCCACATAGGTTTTTCTGTTAATTTGCATGAAAATGTTGGATTAATTGTGATAATATGGAAATTTCCGTTAAGGTTTTGATTTAGTTGCTTATTAATTAACGCGCGTTTGTTTTGTTTCCTTATTTAGGATTGCATTTAATTTCACGGAATGGAGGTTTAAAGTTGCAGGGAACGTGTTGTTGTTGTTGCTGCTGCTCTTCTTCTTACAATTGTTGTTGTTGTTGTGGTGCGGTAGAGGTATTTGGAATTTAAGGATTGAGCGGGAGCGAGAGAAATGGCTGCCAGGAGTGAACACCAAACGGTTCCTCTTTCGGTGCTCCTTAAGCGTGAATTGGCTCATGAGAAAATTGAGAATCCTGAGATTGTTCATGGTCAAGCTTGCCAAAGCAAGAAAGGGGAGGATTTAACACTGGTTAAAACAGAATGCCAAAGGATGGTGGGGGATGGGGTCTCTACATATTCAGTTTTTGGGGTATGTTTCTGACGGCTTTCCTTTCCAGATTGAATGAAATGTTTATCATATAGGATTTGAGGGTTGAAACTTGTCAGTAGATTTTAATGTGATATGTATTTTACGTTATCATTCTATGGACGGGGCATTATGAACGAGAGAGTCGTAAAAATTTCAGGCTTATGGACTGTGATTTCTTTTCGTAAATTTACTTAGAATCCAATCTGTTGTTTTTATTCTTATATTTGATCTACTTGAGTTCATGGCTAAATCAGACTGCGGAAAGACTTTAGCAAGTTACATATTATTGATTTTATTGCTATGTTGATGTGAATAGACTAATACATTTTCTAGGTGTTTTTGCCTCAGTTTTCTTTTTATTTTCAAGATTTGTTTTTGTGCAGTGATTTTAGTTTGATGACAGAAGGACTATAGCTACCCTCTGAACGCTTATAACTCTTTGAACTATCATTTATTTATTGTTATTGTTCTATTTTTTAGTTTTCCGTGGTTTCATTTTCTGATTTAGAGGTTTTACAGATGTTTGATGGACACAATGGATCTGCCGCTGCTATTTATACTAAGGAGAATCTTCTAAATAACGTTTTAAGCGCAATTCCTCCGGATCTTAACAGAGACGAGTGGATAGCAGCATTGCCCAGGGCTTTAGTTGCTGGCTTTGTAAAAACTGATAAAGATTTTCAAGAGAAAGGTATAAATTGTTAAATTCCTTTTAGTGTTTGTTTGGTCCTTTGTTAACTATTTGTTTAGGAGGGAATTCATGTACATCAACTTGAATATCAATTGTACTATCACTAAAAATATTTATACATATTTCTAACTTTTCTTTTTATCCTACATTTAAAGTTAAAATGTTAAACAATGATAAAGAAAAGCTTGGCAGATATGTACCGTGAACATGCTGACCTTATTTTGAAACCTTAGTATAAATTTCGTATATCTAACCTTTATAAGAAGGTTTGCTATTGCTACTGGCTCTGTTTGAAACAAAGTTATCATAATCTAGCCCATGATAGGTGCAATTTGTGCAGTTTCATACTTTCTTGATTAAAGTTAGTTAAGTGTGTAGTTACCTTTCTAAAAAATATTTACATAATTCCCCATTTTGGAATTTATTTTAATGATTTTTGCTTAGTTTCAGCTTGAGATTCTAGAATTTAACATACTGGATTCATTTACTGCTTTTGTAACATATTTCCTAAGGGTTTTTTCACCTAGCTCTTGTTGGGGTGGGGGGTTTAATATTAGATTCTTGATAAAGAATATCAATTACTAATAAAAGTTATTAATATGATGAGGTCCTGAGCTTGACTGATGATAGTATTTATTTGTTTTTGCTATTTTTTGTTTTTTCAGGACAAAAATCTGGAACAACTGTCACCTTTGTGATTATAGAAGGTTGGGTTGTAACAGTGGCATCAGTTGGCGATTCCCGTTGTGTACTTGAATCTTCTGATGGTGAGATTTATTACTTGTCTGCAGATCACAGGCTAGACACGAATGAAGAGGAGTACGTTGTTAATTGAATGTCTTTTCCTTTTCAACAACGATTTGGAATTTCTGTTATAACACAGACTTACCCTTCTTTTACTTACATCAGAAGGGTGCGAATCACCTCTAGCGGTGGTGAAGTTGGTCGGCTAAATACAGGGGGAGGTGCAGAGGTACATTCCCTTTTAATCATGAGCCCTTTTAACTTAAGTGGTATTTACTTCGTAACAAGCTTCAACTACACTTCCTATGGCCACAAAATAAGATAGAGAACGGCGTGTTTTTTATGTGATTCCTTATAATACTTTTATTTTTGGTACCTATACTTTGCCCAATTACACTACATACACAGAGATTAAGAAGTAAACTAGACGAATCACATCATGGAGAACTGAGAGGCGAGGGTACTTTTGTTGATAACATTAGGTGATAAGACCATATCAACATAAAAGCATAGTGCACTTTGCATTTCATTAGAACTTTTACAATTAAAGGACACTGTTGTTTAGATTTTGTACTATACAGACCATATTTGTTGTCTACCAATATTCTTTGTAAAAAATGTTTGTCATACCAATATGCCTGACTAGATTAACTTATATTTTAGGTTGGTCCTTTGAGATGTTGGCCCGGTGGCTTGTGTCTCTCGCGATCTATTGGAGATATGGATGTTGGTGAATTTATTGTCCCTGTACCGCATGTAAAGCAAGTGAAGGTTAGTCACCACTCTACGTCACTTAAAGCCGTTTCTTTTGTTGATTAGTAACTTTTCTCTTGCACACTTTTTGCTTTACATAGTTCCTTTATCTTCTTCTGTTTGATTCTACACGGATTTTCACATCTCTTCTAAGCAAGTATTTCTGCCATCTGCATGATGGTTCAGGATATTGTGTGGATCAAATTATTAGATTCATTTGTTGTGAATTTATCTTTTGTGTCCATGTAATCTATTAGTCTCTCTTTTTTTAAATGAAGAATTTAATTTCTTCCTTTTTCTCTCCCATTTTTTTTTAATCTTTATTTAGTTGCCCACTGCTGGAGGCCGGCTTGTTATCTGCAGTGATGGTGTTTGGGATTCTCTACCTGCAGAAGTAGCCCTTGATTGTTGTCGTGGCATGTCACCTGATGCCGCAGCACCGCATATTGTTAAAGTGAGATTAATGTACAAATTTTGAATCATTTTGTTTCCTGGGGCTGTTTTCATGTTTGGTGTAATAGTAATCATCTGGACTCAAACATCATAAGATACATTGTTTGCAGATTTAGATTTTCTTAGCTTCTCTTGATAACTGTTATATGGTGCCAGTAGTTATGTTTTTGTGCCGTTTGTACCCTCTCTCTATCTTTAGGAAGCTGTACAAGCAAAGGGACTTAGAGATGATACAACCTGCATCGTTGTTGATATATTACATCTGGAGAAGCCATCTGTTTCTGCACAAACAAGGAGGCCGGTAAAAGGAATGCTCAAGTCCATGTTTCGTAAAAAGTCTTCTGAATCATCTTCTTGTCACGACAAAGAGTACGCTGAGCCAGATGTTGTGGAGGAATTGTATGAAGAAGGATCTGCCATGCTTTCTGAGAGGTCTACTTTTGTAACAACTCGTCTAAGTTTAACCACTTGCTCTCTAGTTTTTTCTCCTGACAGTAAAATGTTCGTCTAAATCGCAGGTTCGATACTAAATATCCAGTCTGCAACATGTTTAAGTTGTTTATGTGTGCAGTATGCCAAGTAGAGATAAAACCTGGAGAGGGCATTTCAATACATGAGGGTGCATCCAATTCTACAAAATTTCGTCCCTGGGACGGACCTTTCCTGTGCTCAAGTTGCCAAGAGAAGAAAGAAGCCATGGAAGGGAAAAGATCATTAGGTGTTTTGATAACCCTTCGTTGTTGCCCATCTTCCTTTGATAGATGTGTCCATAATATAACCCGATATTTTTTATTCTGATTTCAGGTAGACTTAGCAGTGGAAGTGACGACTGAACTCTCATGTATATTTGCATTTTGAGAGTGATAAAAATTGTTAATATGATGGCAAGGTCAAACATCCAAGCAACAAAGATTCCCTTCTATTAGCACAGGGGCTTTATGGATATAATTTGGAATTCCAAATGAAAATGCATATGAAAACCAATTGCATCCCCTTAGAAGATTCTTGACTTGGAAGTATGAAATAGCAACAACCAAGTGTTGTGAAGGGTTGTGGTAAATGTGGCAGTCACACCAAGCTGTCCGAGGTAATGCATTCTTTTTTATATCGTTTTTTTGGGATCCTTTCATTTGTATACGGGTCTATTGGAATCACTATTGACCTTTAATGAAAGTAGCCTTTGTTATTGTAATGTAATATAGGAAGTTTAATTAGAATTCATGGAATCAATTTACTGTAGGCTAGATGTGTGTTTAAGCCTATTGAATGATTTGTTCCTTCATCATTCTATTGACATTTCCTTTTGCCATACCAACATTAGGTCTTTTGTAACAGATTGTTAGCTAGAAGTATCCCTTACCTTCTTCAATCCCCCTATCCCTCTCCTAAAGTCTCCCAAAAAAAAGAGGGAACAAAAACACATTAGTACATTACACATTTACACCCCACCCAACTTTTTTTTCTTTTTCTATTAGATGTATGAGCATCATTGCACGCATTTGAACACCCTATCCTTGAAAAATGTTTAACCGTTTCCCCAAAATAGATGCTATCATGTTTTTACTACTATTGTGTCTTTTACGACAATTCTTTTTCGGAGCATTAGACCCAAAAATAAGAGCAATTTGTTTACTATTATGCTCTAGTTTGTTTAAAATCTTACACATTTTCTTTTAGTTTTAAAAATATACTATCACATTTTTTTACATTGCGTTGTCCATTTACTCATTTTAAGTTTTAAAACTACTACACTTATACCCATAAGAGAAAGACAATTGTAAATGTAAAAAAGAAAGGAAGATGTAAGCATAATTTGAAATTTATTTAAGAAATACCATTGTAATTTACCCAATTATTAAGTAAAAGCTACGATCCAACAAGTAACTATAGATACCTATATTAATTTTAAAGGTCTACATGATAATGACTCACGAGTTTGAACCTGATCATTCAGAAAGGCAACTAAAACACCATCTATGAAGAATAGTGACTCTATCTATTGAGTTTTGCTATCTGTCAAAAAGAAAATTATTTAGAAAACCAATTGAGAATTTGATATTGATCTAACAATCAATTTAACCTGTTAATTGTTATTGATTTGCATTAAGTCCAATGAATGAAGAAATCATGATAATTTCTTGATGATTTATGACGATCAATCTTTCCACTGATTAGTCCCTGTAGTTTTATCAATTTTTTAATTTAGTCCTTATAGTTTGAAATGTTTTAACAAAGATTTCAACTTATCAATTATATCATTCAAAATTAACACAAGTGAGTATTAAGATATTTTTAAAAGTGAGTATTAAGATATTTTTTTCATGATTTAATGTTTATATTGATTTTTTTATTTTATTTAAATATATTATATTTTTTCACTCACAAATTGAAAATATTTAAGGTTGCTAGTCCAAAAAAATCCCTAAATTATATTTGTTTTTGTTTGGATGAAATCTTAAAGTTAAATTTTGTTCAAAACAATACTACAATAAAAAAAATTCTAAAATCTAAGACTAAACAATACAAAATAGTATTAAGAAAAGTGTGAATATAAAACCAAGAAAACCAAATAATAATTTAAAAAACGTGAAGAAAATTACCATTGAATTAATATAAGCAAATGAAGGAATGGTTTTCCATTTTAAAGTATTTAGGTTGAAGACATGAGGGTAAAGGACTATTATATTTGTCTTATGTTTCCATTTTTCTCACTCTTTAAATTTTTTAAATGACATAATATTTTGGCAAGAAGCAAATAATGGCCCCATGATTAAGATGCTCACCTAAAACCATTCATAATTTTTTTTTATATGTTTGCTTCACGTGTGTCTAAGTCCACAATGCACACCTAAGTCGTCGTCTTCTTCTTCTTTCCTTTTCTTTTCTGCATTTTCATTTTTCATTATCTTTCTGTGTCCTTCCCAGTCAATGTAGGGCCATAGACACACGAGCACACACAAATTTCACCCTCATTCACATGCCCACTTTTTCATAAACTACACCCTTCATTAACAAAAAGCAAAACTACTAACAAAATTCAATATAATAATAATAAATTAAAGTTTTTAATATTAGTGTTGATGAACTAAGTAATCTTTATCCTATAAAAACAAAACATGTTACATTGTTCTAAAATTATCAGTTATTCTCCAAGTATCTAAGAAGTCTAAAATTTTGACTATGGACAAAAATTAATTTCATATGAAAATACATAAAAGGAACAACTATGGTTCAAGAAAGTGTTTAGCAGGGTTTGAGGAGAGTAGTTTTTTCGGATTTAGTTTGGTAACATTAGGAACAACTTTGTTTTGCTATTTGTTTTAATAGGATATTATTTTGTTTTCTGAAAGATTCGCGTATTGAAATTAGCATTCAGAGACTTGCACCTATCATACTAGTCACTATGAAATCCACACAACCATGTGCATAATCATTTCAATATCTCATAATCTCATATGACAGGTAAATCCATTTGATATGCTCTGATAAGTTCTTTCAACCTTCAAACTCAACTAAATGGACCTTATTCGACTCTCATTAATTGAATAATTTCATCTATGTGATCCCATTATATCAGTAAAGTCATAATCGTCTAATTCACAAGATAGTTGAAACATCCCTTTAGTGCTCTTTGTTTATTATTTTTATTTTTTACCCAAAAAAACATAAAAAATATATTTAACCTTTTAAATATCAATTCAATCATTTGTCTAAATAAATAATAATTTAGACTATTAACACCACTTTAAATCTAACTAGTAAAATTAATCTATAGTTTAAAACATTATTCCATTGGGATAAATATGTATGGCTAGTAATTGATAAACCGAATTTCAAAGTTTTTAGGTCGCATTGAGGATATAAAAAAAAGTGTGAAACTCAATGTATTCACGTGGTGATGATCTCATTCTCGTTAGCAACAAATTACTTTCACTCTTCATATGATTGTACTACACTAATTATGGGGTCAACGTGTGTCCTGCTTTTTACATTTCCAAGAACATCAATAGTAGTCCACTATTGGGATATTATTTGCTCATTCTATGTAACTACACTGAAAAAAATGTAAGTAAGAAGAGGTTATTTTAAGTGGTATAGTGCAAAAGTGAGAGATGAAAATGAAAGAAAATGAAAGGAATAGAATATTGAATAGCAAAGGAATAGGGTGATTCACTAGTTGACATAAAATGAAGATTAGAATTTGGAGAGTTGTATATGTTTGGTTACTCCTTTTTTGACTCTTTGTTAGGCTCTTGCTTTCTAAACACCAAACACCTTTGAGTGCACGTGGGGAACTCAATCACAAGGACCAAACTATACCACACACATAACCAATAAATATATATTTATTAAAGTTATTTTTTTTATAAAAAATTTCATATTAAACATCATTATAAACACTACAATAAAAATATGAAATTGGTAATAAAAACCAATTTTAAAGACAAAAATAATTAGTTACTATAATAACTAAATTAGAGACCATTCTAAATTTTTTTAAAAAAATTAGTTTTTAAATTAGTTTCTATTATTATTAAATGGTTTCTAAATTAGTATCTAATTAGCAATCAAGGTTTTTCTACCAAATTTAAAATCTAAATAATAGAATCAAATATAGAAACAATTTTTTTTTTAATCTTTAAAAAGGTCTCTAATTTAGTCACTATAACAACTAATTAATTTTGGTCTCTAAAATTAGTTTCTATTTCATGATTTTAACATCTAAACTAGACTAACATCTAAAATAATAACAATCATTTATCATTATATGAAAAAATATTATTAAAAAAAAGAAATACTAAAAAAATATGAAAAACTAGACCAAAACTCATATTTAACAAAAACAATATATATGATTTATACCTATTAATAAAGGAATAAAGAACCCTTAAAAAAATTATATGTAAATCTATTATATCATTGAAAATATTCTCCATAAATAAACTCTATTAAAGTTAAAGTTTTTAATCCAAAATAAATTAATAATCCAAACTTTAAAATATTTTTTATTCAAATGGATTGATGAAGATAATGGAGTGATTTAGATCCTTAATGACTTATAATATTTTTTTATCCATTATAATTATTTTTGGTCCTATCTCTATCTCTCCACAAGAGTCCAAAAATAAATTTGCTATTTTCAAAGATTCCTTTTGAAGTAGTCGGTGCTATTTTCAAACTCTTGGTGTAAACGGACATCAAACTTTCTTTTTCAGGAGACTCAAACAATTATCTACAATACTTTAAAACCTTATGTGTTCATCCATACCAATGACTACAATAGGATCTTATTAGTTCTTTTTTATTTAGCTTTCTTACAACTAAAACATACATTGTTAATTACAATATCTTATAAAACCATTAGTAGTAGTGTCAAATGAGTTTACTTGATAGAGTTGAGTTAGAAACAAATCTATTTCACCTTATTTGTTTTAGTGTAAGTTATAAATTTTTTGAATTGATATAGTTTCTATATTTATTAAGTTAGATATTATTTTATAAATTAAACAACTATTAATACCTAAAATAATTTTTATTATTAATACAATTTTATAAGTAGTTTTTAAATTGGGATTTAAGTAGACGACGTCATTGTTCTAATATTGTCCGTTTTAAAATTGTTGAGTTCCATCACGATTTTGTCCTTAATAAGCATCTGGGTGGATTAAGAGATGGATTAAGAGAGTAAGATGTATTTAAACTGTCTTTGACCTCAATTCCTAAGTGAGGTGAGATTATATTTATCTTTGACCTCGACTGCTAAGTGATGTGAGACTATATTGACGTACCAAAACACAATTTGTTATAAATTGAATCCATCAACCTATTTATTATAAATAAATAGTTAAAAAATGTTATTGAGTTAATAAGGAGGTTCTAAATTTATTTATACAGAAGTAGGTTACAGATCAACCACATTCAATTTAGCTCAAATTTATTTAACTTGTTAGTTAGTTAAGTATGTTAAATTCATTTTAATCTATATTAAATATTTTTTTCCAGCTTAAAATGACCTACAAGTGTGAACTTATTTTAACACCTATAAAATATTATTGTAAAATAGATATAGCATTTTTATTAAAAAGGATTAGGGAAGAGTAAGTTGAAATACTATATTTTTTTAATGTTTTTTGTATCTTATTATTTGCAAAAGTTGATTAAACTTAAGAAACATTATTTTCAAAAATTTTATCATTAAAGTAAGAGATGTGCTGCTGCTATTGTAGAGTAAATCGAGTCAATTAGAAGTTACTCAAAATTAAATTAAATATTCATTTTAATAATTTTAATATTCGAGTGAATTTTTATACAGAATGAATAAATCTATGTGATGTAAGACCATACAATTAAGTTAAATGCACTGTGGATAAATAATGAAAAGAAATATTAAACATTTATTAATTATAGTTAATTGTTTACCCTATTTTTCTTCTGTGTTTGTTTTATAATATGTGATGATGGAGTGTTAAGCACAGAATGTTACAGGTGTGGAACTTATAATAAGCCAAAAAAAGTTTCTCCTTTTCTTTCTTTTGATGGTTTATTTTTTATTTATTTTTTAAATATTACAATTTGACAACTAGACATCAAGTAAGAGTTTAATGGGAAGAAAATTTTAATAAATAAATTGTGATAGAAATTTGATAAAGTGGAAAATGTGTGATGTGAAATGAAGGTGGCCAATCCCACCCCATCATGTTCTGCTGCTAAATTTGGCTGTTTGTGACCTTATTTCCCAAACCCTTTCTATGCACACCACTCATCACTCATTCCATTCTTCCCACACCACACTCCAACACACAACAATATAATCACAATTCTAACTAATACCAAATTTTGTAGCACAAAACAAAATAATGACACTGATCCATCAACTCAACTAGGATTTTCAAGCCAAACTAAGATTTAAATCACTATTAAGAAAGATATTTGTATTTGATGTTGAGTGTACTTGTAAAAACTTTTCACAAGAGTGTCTTCAAGATCTATCCTTACTTTTTTTCTTTCTTGATTTTTTTTCTCCGTACATTCTTTCTCTCGATCATTTGTGTTTCTAAAATTATCTCTCAGTCTCTTGGTATAAAGTGTTGTATTTGTAAGAATCCTTCAAAACTTAAATCAATATTTTATAAAAAAACTAAACTACTGAACTAACTACTTTATCTATTTATACTACTCATTAATGGATTTATTGGACATGTCATTTCATATTAAAACTTATGTTTATCCTTTATTATTGATTTTCTATTTTATAATTTTGTCCCTATCCCATATATGTTTTTTTTTCTTCGACTTCTCAACCTCTTCACTTTTTGACACGACTTTTCGATATGATCAAAATCAACAAAATCTTTAAACAAATCAACAAAATCTTTAAAAAAAATACGTTGTGCCTTAGAAGGACGTGATGAATGTTGGTAAGTTTTTTTATCTTTTGTATATGGGTTGGAACACTCCTAAAATGTAACAAAGAAGAAACAAAAAAGGTGTGGAGAAAAAATTACTCAAAAGACAGTATGGTATGTAAGAACTCTGAGAATCAGTTTTACAAAACACAGGTAAATATCTGCTGTAAGAACTGTGAGATTTAGGATAGCATAGATGGTTAGTTTTTGTCAAAAGAAAGTTACTCAAAAGACCAAATGCAGTTTGACGAAGAGTCCCTCTCTTTCTTTTCCTCCTTTTTGATTCCTTTATACCCTTCTAAAGGTTTATTTGACATTCACACAAAAAGAAGATTACAAAGCATTTTTCAATTCTCTTGCCACCAAAAAGAAAAGACTAAACACCAAGAATTTTAGATATTGCATCAAATCTTGCTATGGAGACTCATCGGCACCAAAAGAACACAGAAAACTATGTGCCAAAGCAACAAATTGAAGCAGCACCACCACCCCAATTATCATGGCAACAAGAAAACAGAGAAGACCAAACTTCATCATCACCTCAATCTTCAACACCCTCTTCCCCTTCTCAAGAGTTCTCCTTCACAATCTCCCTCCACCACCACACATTCCCTGAAGATAACTCCAAAGCTCAACCATCTTCTATTGCACTTGATTTATCTCCTGCTGATGACATTTTCTTCCATGGTCACTTGCTCCCTCTACACCTCCTTTCACACCTCCCTTCATCACCCCGCTCTTCAACCAATTCCATGGACAGCTTCACCCTCCCCATCAGAGACCTATTACAAGATGAAAACCACCCCATTAAGGATAGTGGCAGCAACAGCACCACCTCAGACAGCAACAGCAGCAGCAAAAGAGACCAACACAACAACAGCAACAACATAGGAAAAAAGGTACAAGGTAAGTCCAAATTTAAGTTTTCATTATTTGGATTAGCCAAGGGGCAAAAAGGGTGCCAAGATAGTAAGGAGGATAAAGTGAAGCACAAGAAGAAGGCAAGGTTTGATGTGATCCATGCAATGAAAAAGTACTTGAAAATGGTTCATCCTAAGATGCTTTTCAAAGGACAAAGAGAGAAGATTAGAAGTGGACAGTGTTATTCTTATTCAGGAAATGTTACTCCAAGAAATTACAAACAGGGTTGGAGAGGACAATATTCAGCACCAGCATCAATGAGGACTTCTCCAACAAATAGTGGCCTCTTGATTGCAACCACACCTCTTCCTTCTTCTGCTAGGGACAGTACCATGGAAGAGTTGCAAGCAGCCATTCAAGCTGCAATTGCTCACTGCAAAAATTCAATTGCAAAAGAAGAGAAACTCAAATGCTGATTTTTGTGGTGTCTTGTTCAAACACAATCTGTTCCAGACATGTCAGACACAGAAACTTCTCTCAACATGAACTCGTAATCTATGTAATACAGACACTGACATGAAAATTGATACTGATACGAGTTGAATAGAGAATTTTTGTTTCCTAAGAGTGTTATTTCCTAGATTTTGATGTGATATTTGAATAATGATGCATATAAAATAATGTACCATAAAAAAACCTGAAATTATTCGATTAAGTTCTAGAATCTTGATCAACTTGTATTATATTATAGTATGTAGTGTATATATGTATGGATTTTTGGAAGCTTCAGGCATTGTCAGGTTCTGTTCCCAGTTAGATGAATGATAGAATAATTGATATGTATCCAGAAAACAAGGGTTGATAAGAGAGAGATATCCACACGAAACTATTTGTTATTTTGCTAAGAAAATGGTACTGATTCTCTCTGTGTGTGGCTATTTTGACATGAATGTGCACCACCCTAGAAGGCTGAGAAATGTAAGATTTTATCTTATTAAGGGCCAATATTTTCTCTTAGAAATGTCCTTCTGTTCTTTTTCTTTCATTTTCCTTTGCGTTGGTATTTTGTTTTCTTTCAAAATCATATCCTATTGAGACGTGTTTGGACCAGATATACCTGATTGATTCAATTTCCTTGCCAAATAATCTGTTCTACCCTGTCACAATCATGTCAAGAAAAGTTATATGAATTTTTTCTGATATATATGCTGAAAGGGTGTGAACCAACTGGTTCCTGATATACCTAACAGTGACCAAAGCTAAGTCCACACACCAACCAATTTTTTTGCCTATAAACATAAGGAATATCATGATTGTGTGATTATAGTTTCAAACACAAACTAATTACAACACCTAATAATATTGGTTGGCACTCATAGTATGATATATCTTATTATTAGGACACAAGGAAGGAGAGAGAAACAACACATGTGAAAAGAGAAAGGGGTGTTCCATGGTGTTTGGATTCTTTGTTAAGAACTTGAAAGAGAGTTTCCTACTTCTTGATCCAAAGAGTCAAAACTAAACCTAACTCGTTGAATCTAAACAACCTTTTAACTCATTCAATTCATAGGATTGTGATTTAAGACAAGTTGGATTATTATTTTAGTGGGAGAATGCTAATTGTAGTAAATTTTTAGTAATTTTTTTAATGAAGATAACACTATTAAAAGAAAATAATCAAATGGTCAAAATAATTATTTTTTATTAATAATAGAAACTATTTTATATATTAATAATTTTTTAGTTAATATAGTGATTAATTATTTTTTTATCTCTAAATTTGATTAATATTTAATAAATTTATTGTAGTGTAAATTATAATTATGTATTCTAGGTTCCTAGCATAATAAATTGATACAAAAAGAGTGGTGAATTTCTGAAAGAACCCGAAAATATAACAATTAATTGTTTTGTAAATAAGTAATTCAAAATTAATATAATTGTTTTTAGAGATTTTGTTTTATTCCAAAATAGCATTTGTAATGTTTTCTAGCGTTAACATTTTCAAAAGTGTAACATTAAACATGGGTATTTTAGTGAACAAATATACCAATTACTATTTGATATGAAATATTCAAGTTTATCTAAAAGAGGTTCATCAATATATTTAAATATTTTTATAACATTTTCCTTTATGTAGATAAAGAATGTTGAACTTTTTGATTGTTTTTCATGATGCACCTTGTTGTGTATTATATATATTTTTTGTCTTGTTTGTGATTGATTTTCTCCAACATTGAACCAAATCTTAACTTTGGTTGAGTTGATTCAACTATCAATAAAATTAAAAAAAGATACAATAATCTTAGTTATAGACCCCACCCATAATGGTATTGAAAAAGAACTAGAAAGTGGGGGATATATTTTAATCAAAATAATTATTAGTGAAATTAAAGGAAAGACATGATTGAAGAGGGATGGGATAGGTGAAGAACAATTAAGGGAAGTTAATAGAGAACCAAGCAATGATGATACCATATATATATATATATATATATATATATATATATATGTTGACATTTGAAATGTGTAACTTTCATGATAGAGAAATGGTGGTGAAAGTCACAAAGATCATACTAATCATAAAGAATGAACATAATGATGAAGTCTATATATAGATGTGAGTAGGGATAATCACAAAGTCATTTCCTTTTTAAATAGGGTGAACTTAACAAAAAGCCCAATTGAAATAAAAGCCCATTTAAAGCAGGTGCATGTGTCATCTTGGTCAAGAGAAAGGTCACCAAGACAACAACCAAACCCTTCAATGGTTCATCACCAAAACATTTTATCAACACTTCTTGCATTATTAATATGTGAATTCTTTATTTACACGTTTCTATAAATATTTTTATATTTTAAAAAAATATGATAATTAATTAAAATAAAATTATTACATTAATTTTTTGTAGTCTCTAACATTTGGAGTGAAAACTCCATTCTTAGTCTCTTCAATTAAAAAATATTTTAATCTCTCAATTTTTTTTAAAAAAATTAAGCAAATATTTTAGATATTCTCAATGCATCGTAATATTCACTTGGAATGGTGGTGACTTCCAATTCTTAATTGTTCTCTCAAACTGTTAATCCTTTCCACAGTTTGTTTCGTTAGGTCAGCACCTTTAACTAATGTCAATGACTACTATTCTACCAATTATATATATATATATATATATATATATATATATATATATATATATAAAATGAAAATGACTTGTGTAGATAAAACCTTTGCTTTGTCCTTTTTCTTATATTCTTATAAGGACTTTAATTCCCTTAATAATGTAAATATTGTATAAGCTAATCATCATGCTTTTGAAATCACAACCCTCCATATTAACCGCACACAATTATAAAAAAGTATATTTATCAAGATTATTATTAATAATATGTTGTTAGAGAAAATCGAACACAAATTTTATGAGTAGATAAATTAACCATTATACTAAATAATCTCAATGATTATATTATAATTTTGTTTATTATTGTTATTATTATTATTAATATTATTAAAATAATTATGATAAGTAATATTATTATTAGGATTATGATTATTATTGTTAAGTAGTAGTTTGAGATTGGAAGATTGAGATTAAAACATTCTGGATGTTAATCTGGATGCGTTTGAGAGTCCAAATTGTCCTTTTTGAGAGTTGTAGTCTATTGGATAATTTTGTTATCCGTAAGGATTTGTTTTTGAGATAGTATTAAAGGTGGACATTTGAGCTTTCTTTTTCTTCATGTAGCCTTTGTGCACAAAAGGTACATATCACTAATGCCTTCTTTGTCAATGGTCTTCTTCCCTCTTCGATGTCCATTCATGGTGGTTGTTATCATTTTTCTCTTTGACCTTTTACACCTCTTCGACCTCAATTTGGGATGAGGCTTTATTACAAATTTCGATCATAGACTCAAACTTATTTTGATGGAGTGATTTACAAATTGTGACTCCTCATTTGGTTCATGAATCCGCATTGAGATATCATAAAAGTGATTCAAGTAGTTCTTCAACAACTCGTTTTCCTTAAAAAAGGTCAGAAATAATGGGGAAACTTTAGTTTGCTAGCCGCAAACGGTTCCACAAACATTTGAGAGAAATTTTTGAAAGAGGTAATTGCCATCGAGAATCCCATTGAACAATTGCAAGACAATTCTTGTGAAGGTACCCACGAACATTTTGTATTGAACTACGTCTAAGCCCCTAAGATCAACATCTGAGCTAGGAAAGCTTTGAGGTAGCTCACAGGGTCTCCCGATCTAGAGAATGGTATGATCTAGGATACCAAGTAGTATGGTGGTACTAACTCATTCATGATTGCCTGGGAGAAAGGATGTGAGTTTGCTTGAGCTTGGATCAAATATGGGTCGACTTGTCCCTAATGAGTCATTTGTCTGCACATGACTTGTTGCAATTTCTCATTAGTTTTATGTAGCCCTTCATGTGCTCTCAAAGCCTCCTCCATTAAATGGCATGCAACTCTACTTCTTTGTGTTATCAGTTTTGTTTTGTTTGAGCCTCCTCTACTCTTCTTCTAGTCTTGTGTCTTATCCTGTTGCAACTCCCACATGGTATCTAGGATTTGTTGTAGGGTTGGAGCATGACGATCTTCTTTGATTGAATAATTCCTCTTTGATTTCTCATGATTTTGTATAGTGTTGTCCTGTGAAGGTAGGAAATTTTGTACCTAACCCCATGATGGGTTTGAGCCCTACGGTAGACGCCAATTTGTGTTGGTTGAAAGTAGTGACTTTAAGTTAATAAGTTCAAGTGTCTTTCTCAACCTGAAACATGTCATATTTATAGGATTTTTTTCTTCTTAGTGTTTGTTAGATAAATTTAAGTACAGTAAAAATGATTCAAAAGATAAGGGATGTAGAATACCAAAATTTGAGTTCAAAAAATACAAGAAATTTTTTCAAGCTTCTAAAATTCAGACAACAAAATTGTTATTCTCACTAATCTCTTTAGAATTGCCAAAAATAACATCTCATAACCAACACACTAATCATCTAAAGAACTATCATTATTGACAAACTTATTACGGAAAGGACTATCATTATCCACAAATTGTGTGACTTATTTTAAATATAATTGAAGTAGGTTGCTGGTTTGGTAAACATATATGAATATAATACTATTGAAGTTTTCCATTTAAGGTTCACTTCAAGATAGTGATTATTTGTGTATATTGTTCATTACATTGAATACTTGTTTACTCAACTTATGAAACATGGTGAATTATAAAATGGACAATGGTTGAATTAGAAGGCATCGGAAAAGTAGTATGTAACCCTTCTCTTATAATTGTACTTTTTTTATAAACCTATATAATTTTTTTATTAAGCTATATTATAATTGTACTTTTTATGTTTTAGTAATTATTTCTCATTGTAATAATAATTATATCAAATTTTTTAATTATATTAATTATTTTTACTATCATAAAAGTTGTACCACTTGATATCGGACAAACTATGTCACTCGACCTCGATGATCGACCGACCGCATTAATATACATTAAAGACACTCAATAAATGACAACAATGACAATTATGAAAATTCCCTATGAATCATGATCATCTTCCACAGACCGGTGACATTCCCGAGAAATCAGCTAACACTAATTTAGTGAAAAATATTATTTATTAAAGATATTCTTCAAATATATCAATATACCACCCTATAAATATATACCAATATACCATCCTATAAATATATACCAATATATCACCATATAAATCAAGGATCATGCTAGAAATCAGTTAACACTGAAGTCTGATAGATTCAATCCATCACACCAAATGCCTATGACTAAACATATAAATAAACCCTCTGCAGAGATGTAAGATATACTTTAATCAGTTTTCATTATACACCCTTTACACAGAGTACTCACTTGATTGTCGGAATACCTTTTTCATGTCAATTTGACCGCACACCAACAATTAAAGAAGAAAACTTGAAGAGAAAAATGGTAAAATAACCAACCCATTAACAATTTTACAACCAGTTTCAAATATTATATATATTTATTTTGTTCATACAAGTACAAAAATGTTCACTTATACACATCACAACACCTGAATTTCAAATTAGTTTATAAAAAAGTGAATAAGAGTTTTAATCAAAGAAAGGAATATAAAAAGGAATATAAAGATCATAAAATAAAACCTACAATGAAATTAATTTTAATTTTAAATATAACAATTTGATATAAATAAATATCAGCAATAATATTTGTATATATACATATAAAAAATGTGGAATGTAAACCTATTTAAACCACATACTAAACGAACAAAATAAAAAAAAATAATTCATCCAATTTGTGTCACAATTTTTTGATATGATAAAAAAAAAATTAGAATTTAATTTGATAAACGTTTGCTTTTGAATGATTACACTAATTATGATTAATGTATTGTTCATTTAGTATTGAGTGTTTGGAATGAGCGAAAGGTGGTGGTAGCAACACACATTCCCTGCAAATTCTGAATTTCCTTTGCGTTGCTATCACCTCCATTTTCAGAACTTTCAGCTTTCAATTCAAACACTCAATCAATTACTGCTATTTTTTTCATTGATTTAATGCGATTGGATTAGGATTATTAGATCTCCAGAATATTCTCAAAATCTCGGTACATTCCCCACTTTCCAACCGAATATTCTTCCGTTTGCATTTGGCGGTACCTTTTTATTTAAGTTTTCTAAGTCGGTGTCCCACACAACACAACATCATGTGTATTGTTTGTTTGACGTACGAGGTTAACCAGATCTCTAATTAACATTTATCTCCTTCTGCAAATATTGCTACACTTTTTGTCTGAATTTACAAAACAATACATACTTATATGGGTAGGGGAGAGAATCACCAAAAGATTGTGTAACAATTGGATCAACTTTTGTATGTGAGTTTTGCCATCTTAAATTTTCATACTCAGCAAAAGCAAGATCAGTGTTCTTATTGGGTTTCAGCAAGATTGTTTTTTTTTGAAGGATAGTGGTGGTTTCATATAAAATATTAGCATGCAAGCAGTGGGAAGGCTTGGCGGCTACATCAGCCGTGGCGTGTTCACTGTTTCAGGGCCGTTTCTTCCTTTTGGTGGGGCAGTGGACATTGTTGTGGTTCAGCAGAAAGATGGGAGCTTCAAATCCTCTCCTTGGTATGTTAGGTTTGGGAAATTCCACATGGGTTTGAAGGAAAAGGTGAAGGTTCATGTCAGTGTCAATGGTGTGGAGCCTGATTTCCATTTGTGTATGAACCTTAAGGGGGAAGTTGTTTTCCGCCATGGAGACACACAAGACGAACAAGAAGGGGAATCAATAGTTGAGGGTGAAAGTGAAAGTGACAGTGATGGTATCATACCACAGGGTGGTTGTAGGCATTTCAAGTCCAGAAGTTGGAACTTTGATTCAGTGGACAAGTCAAATGAAAAGGCTAAGGTTGTTGGTAGAACTAGGTCTCGCCGCTCCCGAATTCTTGGGCTTGTGTCGAGGTCTTTGAGAGGGGAGGGTGAAGATGGTGATGTGAATTTCGTGGAGCGTGCTGAGATTGCAGCCAACTTGTTGGAGCTGAAGTGGTCCACCAATCTCAGTTTTGATCATCAACTACCTCGTACAGACAGGAAAAAGACAGAGGGTGAGGCCTTGTGCAATGGTTTACCTTTACCACCGTGTAAAATGAAGGAGGAGTCTTGTTCTTGCAGTGATCAAGATGGTACCAGACCAAAGCATGTGTCCAATAAGATGTGCCCTGCAAGTGCAGGGTGTGGAGAAGTTCGTGTCATTGCTGAGGAGGTCTTGCAAGCTGCAACTCTAGTTCCACCTGAGGTAAATCATGTTCTTCTAGGTGAACTTGTTAGAGCTTTATTTTAGAACTCAATTTGAATTTTGAACCTAATAGTACTATAATATGTCAATCATAGTAGCTGTTGTCAAAAGTATCCATCACTGCAAATTTCATCTTCGAGATTTTTTGTCTTCAACATGGCAAGATAAGAGATTTCTTTCCCATTGATTAGTGATATGACCTACATAGTAGTATATAAGTGGAGTTAGCTTTTAGAGTTGAGTTTGACTCAAACCAAATTCTAGATTTATATATCAACATCAATCAAAGCTTCTTTGGATAAGCTTCTCATAAAAGACAATAAAGCGAACCAATTTTCTTTCATAAATTACATCAACTTATACACCTCATTTTTTTAAAAGCCTCCTCATTGGCTTCTTCATATGCACTTGTCTGGTTTCATAGTTGAAAATCTCTTATAACTTAGCGGCTAATTTTAAGTTTAAGTAAAACAGGCAGAAGGAGTGAAGAGTGCATTTCGTTTTGGTCGACACTGATATGCTTTAGTTCTTGTTTAGGTTAAACAAAGTGTGGAAGTTACTAAGGATTTTGACATTGAGAGAACACAAATGGAGGCCTCTGTGTTACAATCTCAGCAAATAGAATGTTCCCATAATTGTATGTGTGCTGTCAGGGATGTTGGAGACACACCAAAGTTTCGAAAATCTCATACTGTTAATATTGGTCGAAGAGATTGTTCGATTAAGAATGTTAGAGAAAATACTCCAACGTCTGAACAACTTGAGTCCTTGAATCTGAAGGAAGGAAGGAACACAATAACCTTCAGTTTCTCTACAGCTATGGGGAAGCAGGAGGTTAGTAATCAATAACATAGAAGAATTTTATTTCAAGTACAAGAGGCTTACTTCACCTTTTACTTTGTTTCTTCTATTGAAATCTCTCTTTTATTGTTATTTCTTTTCTATTTTAAAATACTTTTTTGACTATCAGGTTGATGCTCAAATATATTTGTGGAAATGGAATACTCGTATAGTGATATCAGATGTAGACGGGACAATTACAAAGTGAGGATATATCTTATTGAAAAGGAAACAGTTTCCCAAATACATATTGTACTGTGACAGAATTATGGTTAACATTTATTCTTATAATAGTTTATTGCCTTTTCATTGCCATTTTCATATAGCAAATAAATCATATTTGGTATCTACCAAAAAATGCTCTTCTGCAATTTTGCTAAATCAATGACTCAACTTTAATCAACTGTGTCTTTCCTATACCAACAACAATAAGTCAGAACTATAATCTATTTCGAAAGAGCTTCCTGACATGTTTTCTTAAATCAATGAGAAAACACAGCACCAAACTCTTTCTTCTTATGAGTCAGCAAAGTAAACTTCTATCTAATTTTTGGTGCTGAACAAGATGCTCTGAGGATCCAGTTTCTTTTGAACAAAGCACGAAACATTTATGTGTCCTGTTATCACTTGAGCACTAGACTCAGGGTCTCTGTTTCACTGAAATGCATGTTTAGTTTATAGTACCAATGGGATACCAAGATCAAGGAAATGTGTTTGTTCAGTTGTTTGCTGCTGTGTTCAAGGGTCTTAAAAATATTATTCCACTTTTTTTCTTATTTGGTTGCCATTTTGTATCACGTTCTCTCCTCTATGACATTGTAAGGATTGGTATGTTCATATACAAGCATGAATACATTAAATTCGGTCATGTTATACTATCATGGTGCTTTTTGAGAATTAGATTTGGTTGTAAACATAATTTACCAATCTGGTAAACATAATTTACCAAATACTTTAATGTTAGTATTAGTATTTATGACGTGTTATTATGGAAATTTCGTGGTTGCAGTAACAGCTTGGTTAAATTTTAGCTGAGTTGATATTATATGACATGTTGTTTTGCACGTTTAAGTGAGATTGATTTTGTTAGAATTCAAATTGCATAATGACAGTAAGTAAGAAAGCAAGGCAAGCATTTTTAACATCCAAATATATGCATCTGCCTTTTAGTCTCTTGTCTTTCTTGTCTCTTGTTTTTGTCTCGATTTTAATTATTTTCCATGGTGTGACAATGTTAAATTCCTTCTTTTATTTTACACTGACAGGTCAGATGTTCTAGGACAATTCATGCCATTAGTAGGAATCGACTGGTCACAAACAGGCGTTGCTCATTTATTCTCAGATATCAAGGTTTGTCTGTCTTGTCTGTGTTTAGGTGTTTTGAGATTACTACAACATGAAAATCCATCGATCCTATATATCAATGTCACTGTTGGGTGTTGAATCTTCTCTAGTCTAATACAAGTTCTACAGGAAAATGGCTACCAACTACTTTTTCTCAGTGCTCGTGCAATATCTCAGGCCTATCACACCAGACAATTTCTATACAACCTTAAGCAGGTGATGCACAAAGTTTCAAATCAATCTTGAATGTCAAGGATGGATAAAACAAGACCATGAAATAAAGAAAGCAGTTTACATCCTCATATTCCTTTTGTTATGATGCAGGATGGGAAAGTTTTACCAGATGGCCCTGTTGTCATATCCCCTGATGGACTTTTTCCTTCTCTATATCGAGAAGGTAACTAGTCTGCACATCTTTCTTTTCTTTTCTGTTTCTTCTTAGTGTTCCTCTTCTCACTTGTAGGAGTATGACCTTTTTCTCTTTTTAGTCCCTTAGGTTTTGAAAATCCTCTTTTATCCATTTTAATCCCTTTTTACTTTATTGTTTAATCTCGTTTTATTTAGGGACTGACCAACAAATTTAGTAAAATCTCGGGCATGAAAATGTCAACTCGAACATCTTGTGAACTAATAAGAGGTTTAAACACACTTGTTTTGTTGGGAGTTATCTTAGGTGATTTATTAGCTTTTGTCTTAATATGTTGTCAAGGTTTTGAGTGTAGAATAGAACACCTCGATCATGATGCCTTTATAATATTTGGGTCTATGACACATTTCTTCTCTTTTTCCAGTTATCCGGAGGGCTCCTCATGAGTTTAAAATTGCATGTTTAGAGGTTAGGTTCCCACTACACTAAAATTGGCAAAAAAAATGTTTTTTCTGTATAGTCATGTTATTTAAGATAAGTGAAAATTTAATGCATGCAGGACATTAAGGCACTTTTTCCTCCAGATTGCAATCCATTCTATGCTGGTTTTGGCAATAGGGATACTGATGCAGTCAGCTACCTTAAGGTTGGAATCCCAAAAGGAAAAGTATTCATCATTAATCCAAGGGTACGCATTGTATTATACTAAAACTTCCTGAGTTGTTCATACTTTGCAAAACTTCCATTCTCATGTCTTAAGTTTTCAGGGAGAGATTGTTGTAAATAGTCGTTGCTTTGACACACAATCATACACCTCTCTGCATGCTCTTGTGAATGGAATGTTCCCCCCTACAAACTCATCTGAACAGGTTTAACTCTGAAGGGATTTTCTTTATTTTTTTTCCCTACAAACTCCTTTTGGGTCTTTCCAAAATTTAGTAGCAAGTTTGATGATATAAGGATTTGTTCTTGATGTACATTATTTGTTGGCCTTGTTCTTGCTGAATATTGGTTGCAGGAGGATTTTAATTCATGGAATTACTGGAAATTACCTGAGACTCCTTCTGCTATGTGAAAGGGTCTTTTGGCATTTATCTTGTTCTGCTGCAGATGGATGCAGGACTGCTTGATGTGCTGCTCCAAGAATTATATAGGTAAAAATTTAAGCATGTTTGGACTTAAGTAGAATTTTTAATTTGAGCATCTTTCCCATAGTTATTATCTTGAGTTCTTCCTTTTATTAATCAGATTTCTGAAGTTGTTTAGGGAGATTTCTTTAAGCTTATCTACACTAATTTGCTTGATATTTCTGTTTGGATTGCTTTGTGACTATTGTTAAATATGAATGCACAAATTTAGAACTTAGGCCTTAAGATGATTCAAGTCTCAGTATCAGTATGCACTATGCTTTAATTTGATATTAATATTGCTAGTATAAGTGATGTGTATTAGCTAAGCCTGATGAGATAAGCATCATTCTGTGGAATTAGATGGACAGAGGATTTATGACAGCACAGAATACAATTTTCTGCTTCAGAATTACAACTTCGGCTCAAAGCTGGAACATCAGCAGATATCATTGTTTTCTTCGCTGTACGGTGGTTTTTTGTAGTGGTTATTTATTTATCTGATTCAATTGTCATGGACATGGCAGCAATAATCCTATAATGAAAATCACATCAATTTAACATTGTCATCTTCTCATCATCAATGAGCAGCTTCACCTTGTATGTATGTAATCTTAAAGGGTTCTGTCTTCAGATTCATTTTCTCAACTTCTGAACAAATGAACACATGCTCATGCAAAAGTTCAGAAAAGGAACCAAGTTGTATGCTATTAAGCATTAATGAGAATATCTTTTTGTTCTGAAAATCAAACAATAATTTTATCATTGATGGTAAAGTATATAAGAATCAACTAAGTTGTATGCTATTATGCATTAATGACAGTATCCTTTTGTTCTGAAAATCAAACAATAATTTGAGTATTGATGGGTAAGTAAGTATATAAGAATCAACTAATCATACAAATTGATCTGAGATTCGAGATGGTGGCCCCAAGACCAAGATCCATTTATGCCTCTTATTTTATCAGCAGCACCACAAAGTCCATGAAACTAGAGAACTACAATAGCTAAAACAACTATAGACTTCTATATATATATATATATATGATATGATATGATATGAATAATGTTATACATCATGATTTATTACCCATCTTCAACCTTATCTGTGTAGGCATCAGGGTATATTATATAAAAGCACAAACACAAACTATAGTATATGATTAACACATATTGATTATTTGATGAAATAATGATGGATCATTATTTTCCAAAGCCACAAGAATAAAGATACTCAAGGAGAGTGTCGATTTCGTGGCCGCTAATCTGACCGTCGTTGTTGGCATCAGCTTTTGCAAAAGCTCGAAAGGATCTCCAACCAGGGAAGAAGGCACCCAAGTCTTTGAGGGCTTGCTTCAGTTCATCCTTGTTGAAACTGTCATTTTTGTCTCTGTCTGCATTTTTCAATGCTACCATTATTTTCTGCAAAGTGAAACTCTCTGAAATGGTCTTCTCTTGTATACCTGACACCACTATTGTCTTCCCTGGTGTACTTGGGATTATTCTCACAGGCCTTCTGCTTTCATACACAAACTGTGACATTCTTTTTCTTCTTCTCAAAAGAGTGGTAGGGAAGGGATGAATAGCTATGGTCTCTCTCAAACATATATATATATATATATATATATATATATATATATATATATATATATATATATATATATATATATATATATATATATATATATAATGTATGTATGCATAACTTTCAAATACTAAAATGCATTGGCTAGTTTGTGAGAAGTTCTATACCCACACGCTATGTGTATATTAGTATTTTTCATATAGTAAGAAAAATTCTATGAATTTTCAAAAAGTTCTATGATTTTTTTATAAAAAATTGGAGGAAATGATTTAGTGTGTGTGAATTTTATGAAATTTCATCAAATATTTCTAGAAAATACAAAATGAAGAATTCTAATAGTGATATATTTACTCTCAACAATATTAATATTATATATATATATATATACACAATAAATTTTAATAAATTGAAAATGATTTATTTATTCCTTTTCTTTTTCTTTAAAAGCCCAAGCATATTTTTTTAAAATGTTGTTAAAAATTAAATAACACTCATACAAAAATTTAAATGAGGTAGAGAAACTTTTTTAAAAATATTTTCCTTCTCTCATTAATTGCCTCCTCTCTTTTTTATTTATTTTTTCCTATCTTCTATTCACCCCTATCTCCTTTTCACTTGTTTTCTTTCTTTCATGTTCTACACTCTCTTGAATTATTTCTTTTAAATTAAAATAAAATTAATTAATGAAAGTATTTATATACTTTAATTTAAAAAATCATTTTATATTTTAATTTTAAATTGACAAGTAAAAAATTAAATCAAGACAAATATAGCATAATAAATATGTTTGTTTAGCTTCGAAATGTATTGAAATTCCCTATATAATATAAAATAAAGAAAAAATATTAGTAATACATACTCTTTCTAACAATTTTTTTTTATTATTAATTGAGAATTATTAAAATAAGTAAATTTTATAGATCTCACTTTTTATTTAATAATTTTAATATGATTTTGTAATTTTTTTTATAATTAACCAGTAATAAAAAAAATTATAAAATATATATTAACTACCAACCTTACCTAACAAAATAAAATATAGGTTAAAATAGCTAAGTATTCTATTATTTATATATTTTTTTATTAAAAAATAAAAATTTTAAAATGGAATTGTAGGTGTAAACTTTTCAAGTTATCTAATTATTTAATATTTTTATTCTTCCAAATTGCCTTAATTACTCTCATCACCTTGTCCAAATAGGATGCTTGTGAAATGGCATATGATTCTTTAATGGGATGGGACACTCACCCAATTAATTGCATTAATATATTTGATTTTGTTCATAAATATTGAAAGTAACTTTGCCAAAAGCATTGAAGATAAGCAAGAATCTCTATAATATGGTATATCACACTGTAATCTCTATATATGCTTTTTGTCGGAAAAAAATGTTGAAATGTTTAATAATGATAATAATAATAATGTTACTTATCTACACAAAATATTGATAATAATGTTTACAAATAAATTTTAATAAGGTAATCATTGAAAACACATTCATGGAGATAATATACTAATCTTGAATAAAATTGTTTAATTCGAAAAACAGAAAAATTGAATAAACTATTATATTTTATAGAGATAAGAAATAAGTGGATTGAAGTCTTCTATTGTAACTACCTATATATTCGACACAAGGAAAATTCCAGAAAGCCTTTATAATAGTCATAAAGTGAGTAAAATTAATGATAAAGAAAAAAGAGTGGTTAGGTTCTAAATAAAATTATTCCTATATATGTGATTTGGAAAAAATAGGAAGTTTGAGTAATATATAGAAACTTCATTATCAAGACATTGAAATATATATATATATATATATATATATATATATATATATATATATTTTTTTTTTTTTAATAGTAAAGTTTTATGATTCATAATAAATATGTAATTCCATAAATTAAGTTTTACAAATATAGAAAATGATACCTTTAAAACTAAAAAGATGAAGTTGAGGTTAACAATATACTCCAAATCCAATAATTTGAAATTGAATAAACCAATATATTACTATTTAAATTTTATAAAATGATTAAATTGCATAATCAACTCAAATTAAAACTACTATGTTCTAACACGTCAAGACATGATGTAACGCATATTTTGTCACAAATACTTACCTAAATTCCTTTTCATTTGGTCTAATTTTCAAGCACAAAAACATTTTGATTATTGCAAAGTAAAGTGGAAAGGGAATCATGCTCTACATTATAAAACGTTAAGTATTTCAAGGCTGTGGTGAGACGAGAGGCACGAAAACAAGTTGTAGTTTGACTTAAAGAAGGAATATATAATTAAAAAAATAATTATATAATTATTTAAATTATCTAATTATATAATACGTTTATTCTTCTAAAGTTGCCTCAATCACGTGAGAAATATGGTTATTTAATGAAAGTAACTTTGACAATGAGTGGTTAGATATTTTGCCGGTTGTCCTTCCTTTGTTTTTACTATATTTTTTGCAGTTCAGGTTGTGTAATATTCTTGAGTCGATCAACTTATGGCTGAGGAGTATTTGGATTGCGATGGTTAGTGAGAATTAGAGTCATAGGAACACTATTTTATTCAAAGGTGGAGTGTTGGACTACTCTGAGATATTTTTTCTTTGGCTCAATTGAAGGTTTAGTCTTGGATTACTTCTAAATTTCTCTGTGCTTGTTTCTCTTATTCTGATTGGTGTCTTGTTCCTCTGATTTGTCTTGTTTCGCTTTAGCTTGTTTGCGGTTGTGATTTTTGGCAGGGTTAGTTTTGAGTAGTCAGCTAGAAGGTGTTGTGGTGTAAGGTCGTGTCAGGTTTTTTGTATATGAGTTGAATCACCCTAAAGTGATTCTTATGTATATATTGTTTCTTGTTGATAAAAAAAACTTTACCATAAAACATGGAAGATAAGGAAGAATCTCTATCATATGGTATACATGAAATTTTAGTATGTGAAAATAAATAATAATTACATTGAATATTGCCACAATAAGGAATTTACTTATTAAATACGAAAAAAATATTATGGCAAAATTTTTCATCCTCTTCCTCTTAAAATTCTTCATCCTTACCCTGAGAATTTCTTTCACCAAGTTGGGTTGAAATTAATACTGATAGTGTTGCTAGGGGTTCTCCTAGTCTTGCTGCTTGAGGTGATATTTTTCATGGGAGTATGAGAGAGTTTATTGGTGGTTTCTCTGCTTTCTTTGATATTCAAACTGCTTTGGTTATTGAGTTTTATGGAGTTATACATGTCATTAAAGAAGCTAAAAAGTTGGGTCTTACTAGTTTATGACTTGAATGTGATTTTGTCTTGATTTGTGCTATATTTACTGTTAGGACTAACATTCATTGGATTCTTCGTAATAGGTGAAACACTTGCCTTGATTACTGTGGAAAAATTAGGTTAAGAATTTCTCACATTTTTCGTAAAGGTAATGTATGTGCCGACATACTTGCTAATTTAAGGTTTCTTCATAGAAAACAATTTCATTGGTATAATAAACTTCCATCTAGTATTTTCTTTTAAAATTCTTTGTTAATAGGTATATATTACCTAAGTACCGCTTTTCTTAGTTTTTTTATATATGAATTTTAGTCTAGTTCTTCCATATTTGTTTGTATTTCCTTTTTTTTTCTTTTTTTTATTAATTTTTTCATCTGGTGACAGATAATTGTTGACACTTGAGGTGTTAGTATAACCGAGATATCAAGTTGAGGTGTTAATTTAGTTGAGATGTCAAATTCCATTATAATACAAATACTCTAAAATATTTAAAATAAAAAAAAAGTTACGTTTGTGAAAAATTCATAATAATTCACAATTTTTTTTTAATGTTTATCTAAAAGGTTTAGACAGAATTAAAAATTTTAATAATATACCTAAATCTATTTCTTCTTTAACAATTTTAATAATATATCAAAATCTATTTCTTCTTAACTAAAACAGATTCCTATATCACACACTAATAAAGTAAAGAGTATTAAAATAAGCATAGAAAATTGTATAGTCACAATCAGTTTTTTTAGTGTCAAAATCAATAATAATAACAAAAAACGTGATATGAGAGTTTTATATATATATATATATATATATATATATATATATATATATATATATATATATATAACCTTGTAAGACATTTAAGTCAATTCACCTCTTGTTTTTTTAAATGGCATTTTTCTCTCTCTCTCTCTCTCGTCAGTCATCAACAGCATAAGCCGCACTAAATTTCTCAAGAACAAAAACTATCCAAAAACTAAAATGTTAAGTTATAGTAGATGGTGGTGTTAGGGTTTATAAAAACATTGTTACGTTTCTTCGAAGTTATCTGAAAGACTTGTGAAAAGCAAAAATAGCAAACAGTTTTAAAATCACAATACAAAAAGTGTAGATAAAGAGAGAAGAAAAGAAACTTCCATACATATATATTAGTTTC
>Ga0123342_1001196_pt1 | contig 43462 bp, 16 predicted proteins | sample Turbeawhitnodule_FD_89960 | JGI IMG/M metagenome (GOLD analysis project Ga0123342, IMG submission 89960) | Root nodule microbial communities of legume samples collected from Mexico - Turtle bean Mexico white nodule | ecosystem: Host-associated > Plants > Roots > Nodule | place: Mexico: Nepantla...
AGCTGGCCTAGCCAAGGCTTTCGCAATATCAACCATATTGACAACATTTGTTTTGATGCCATTACCTCTGCCCTCAATTTTGGTGACCATTCGAGGCATCTTGTACCTGTAGAAGGCATCATCGCTGTTTCCAGCACCAATGTTCTGTAAAGCCATGTTGAGTTTCAGAGATATTCAGTAACAGCAAACGCTAGAATTCAAGTTATAAGCAGCAGCAATTTCGGCCTCTAAAGAATCTCCTTCAGGGGTAATGGAAGGTGGCCAACCGCTACCAGAAAACTGAGTGAATTTCTGGTGTGTCTCACGATGCATACAGCTAACTCTCTGCGGTGATGAGGGTCTATAATTTTTCCTAGAAGAAGAAAAATACTCTCCAAGCAGCTCAGTTGCTCCCAAATGGATAGTAGCCTGTTCAAACATGAAAGAAACTTTAACGTGACGCCTTCACTTCGAATCTGCCACAGCAGAACCCAAACAGATACCAAACCAACAAAACGAAGCTTCAACAACACCTACAATTCAAATCCAGAAAAAAACAATAGTCAAAATTATAGCATCGAAACATAAATAACAATATATGGAAACCAATGAAAAATACCAAGCAAAAACCCATCACGAACAACCCACTCACACATCAGGCTAATGAAAAACCAAAACCAAAACCATAAATTATTATTCCCAAACTTTTCATTCATCTGTCTAAAGGTGAGCACCCTAACCCTAAAACGCAAAATAAAATAAAATAATCAAATTAGGGTTAATTTTGGGTGCGGGCTTCAGATGGAAACCCTCACATAGAACACGCGTGGTGCCATGTTCGATGGGGTTACTTACATTACTATTCAGATTAATATTACGATCACGATGATGAAAAAAAAAAAACATATGCAGATGCAAGTGAATCATAAGAAACAATCAGAAGAAAAAAGATGAAGAAAAGACGAACCTTAGATCGGAGGCAAGAGCGTGTTGAGAGCAAAGGGAATGAGATAGGGATTAGGGATAGAGCTTGAGGCGGCGCTGTGCCTTCTGTGTTCTGTTCTCTCTAATATTTATAACATAAAATAAAAATTCAGTGCTGTTGGGTTGTTGCGCCATGATCCGGTTTATATTTTGTGGTAACCAAATTACCACATCAATCTTCACTAGGGTTCAATCCTGACCCTTCATCACGTTAACTTCTTAAACGATTTTCGCGCACCTCCTTTTGTAACCATTCATCACACCTCATCGTAATGCCACGTACTAATCAAACAGAACAATATCTCTTTACTACGTAGGTTAAATTAAAAAGGATAGTAAAAACGTAAAATAAAAACCTAATACGCGTCATCTTTATCTCTTTCTTACAATTTTTTCTATTAAATTATTTCTAAATATAAATATACAATAATTTTTAAAGAAACACAAGACGTAACTATGATTTCAAATTAAGAAAAAAATCAACAAACCTATAAATAAATAGTATTATAATTTATTTGTACAGCGAGAAAATTATAATTAATGAAAATAAAAATAGAGAAATAGGTGAAAAAATATTTTTTATTAACATTAACATCTCCTTTTATCTCTTTTTTTAATAACGCATAAGAATTAGTTTTGATTTTGATTGTTTTACAAAAAATAATTTTTATTTATTTAAAATTAAAAATTGTTATTTGATCCTAGTATTACCTGACTCTAAATAATTATGTGTTCAATACAAAAATAAGTGATTATAGTGATTATTTTGATTGATACGTAATAATATTACATATCATTTTAGCATATAGAGAAACTCTTAAAATCAAAAAATTTATATATATATTCTACAAATTATAAACCAATATTTGGGAACAAAGTTTACAACACCAAAGTCAAAATTGATGAATTTTCATGTACTAAAAATGTATTTAAATATTACTATTAAGTAAATTATTAACAATTATGATATGTAATATTGTACGATATTATACCCAATTATACAATATTGTACCAATGAATGAGACAATAATTTGGAATGAGACACTGATATATACTTCTCATACATGAAGTGATATACAAGATAATAAAAATTTTTGGTCTTGTTGCACATATGAATCTTTATTCTATTGGAGATTATGTGGGCAAAATAAAACCTAATGAATGAGGACACAATAAATATCTTTAATTTTAAAAATAGTGAAAAAAATCAGTTTAAATCATAAAAGTAACATATCTCCCCACCATTATATTTTTTCAAATCCAATCTAAAAACTAATTATTCAAATTAAATAATATCTTATCATTTAATATCTTATCATTCAATTCATATTGTTTTATCACTTATATTTTTCTTTAAATTTGAAATCAAATATACAAACCGATTATTCAAATTAATTAATATCTTATTATTCAGTTTTTTTATTTTTTTTAGTTTATTATTTAAATATATTAAAATCTAAAAAATAAATACAAAATTTAATCAAATTAAATAATATCTTACTATTTGTGTTAATCTTTTATTACCTATATTTATATTTATTTTTAATTAAATAGGCTTAATATTATTGAAAAACTTAATATTTTAACAATCTTAATAATGTGATTCTTAATGAGTAAAGAAAATGAAGTTATTATTTTTTAAACTAAACTAAACATGTCTATTGAAAAAATAAAATAAAATATATACATTAAAGAAATAGGAAAGGTAAAATAAGATAAATAAAAAATATGAAATATAAAGAGAATTTTAGAATCTCAAAATTAGGGTTTTTGAAGCATTCAAAAGGCAAAAGACACACTGGAGTGACGTGATGAAATGTGAATAAGAACAATACACCGTTTTAGAATCTCATGATTTTGAAAGCACTGAGGAAACGGAAGTCACGGGCTAATTCGAAGATCTGAGTGAATAGGGCACAAGATAGGATTTCCTTAATCGAACTACTTTGAGCCACTCTGGCGGTAGTGATAACTAAGGAAGACTGTGTACGCATTTAGATGTTGGAAGGGTGGCGAGTGAAGGCGTTTGCTTAGGTAGTGGTGCATCATAACTTGTAACTTTTCGATTTTGTCTTCACTCACTTTGCTTTTTGACTAATGTTAGGTTTCGATTATAATGTTAGGTTTCGATTCTTCCTTGATAAACATATATTTGTTATGAAATAAGAGGCACCGGAATTGAATTTGTGCATGATATGAAATAGCATCAGACAATTTTTGTTTTTAGATGTTTTTATATTTTTTTCTCAATCAATATTCCTATATAAAGTTAATCGTCCATAAACTCACATCTTCATTAACCCACATTTCCCATTTGTCTCTCCACTGTTATCTAATAAAAATTTAGAAAATACCTTGAATTTTTTATTTAATAGAAAAGGAGATCACTTCAAAACACAAAAAGTAACGTATCAATCCTCCACTTCAATAACAATAAATAAAATAAAATTTTAAAATTAAAAACTGCTTTATTAACTTCTGAAATTATAAAATGTCTAAATAACCAACAAATTAATAAAAATAAAATATGAAGTGAGGATAAAATAGGAAAAGAATTTAGAGAATATCTTGAATTTTTTATTTAATAGAAAATATCACTTTAAAACAGAAAAGTAACTTACTAATCTCTCCACTCTCCTTCATTAAATGACAACAAATAAAATAAAATTTTAAAATTAAAAAACTATTTTATTAACTTCTAAATTTATAAAATGTTCAAATGTCTAAATAATCAAAATTAATTAATAAAATGAAATATAAAATAAGAATAAAATAAAAAAAAATATAACAGTTAAAGTGAGAAATGACTTTATATATAGGTATAAATTATTATTATTATAAAGCAAAATATGATCTAGGTTTACATAATTTGCAGTGCTTAAATTCAAATTTTATTGCGCATCTATATTATGTACTTATTCATCTGCCTCACGTGGGTGGGGCTATAATTTTCAAATACAAGTTAAAACTGACTTGGGTGGGCTTCAGTTAGCCCAATAAAAGTTCTCCAACGACAATTCACTGAATCAGCTGAATTGCTTCTTGTACCCAGTGTTTTTAAACTTACACTCAATTAACTTTTAAAATTTATCTTTCATTCCAAAATTAAAAAATATATTATGGAAAAAAAATCAGAATAAATTTTATTTTTTCTGAAAAAAATACAGGAACATATTTAAAAAGAAAAAAAATATTCCGCAAACCCAAATTTAAAAATGTAATACAAAAAATTGGTTGGGTCTAACCTAATTATTGAATAAATCTTATTCTACTAACTTATGGTCGCGGCTACTTCTCTTTGTACTCCTATAATTTCTTAATGCACCCCAAAATTTTTAGAAAATAATCATTTTATTCTTCTTTAAATTGACTTTCGGGTTGTTTATTTTTAATTTTTTCCAAAACACACTCTAGAATTTTTAAAAGGAATTTATAAATATTTCAAACCGGGATTTTTGAAACGTAATTTATGAAAAATGATTTCCAAAACTCAATTTCTGGGATAGAATTTCCAGAATGCATGAAATATATTCTAAAATAAGTTTTCCATAATAAATATAATATTTTTTGCGTATGAATTTTTAAAAATAAACGTTTTTTTTCTTCTTTTGCAGCGGCGAAGTGACACAAGAGTATCATATTATAGTTGAATAAATGCGATATTATAAATTATATATTGATTAATTTGAATAACTATGTGATAAATTAATCAATGGTTTCAATCCAAAATATCACAAAAAAAATATGTATATTTTCTTAAAAGGAAAAAAATGTTGAGAATAGTTTAGATGAGTACTACCTTAGTAAATGGGATACATTTTTTTTTGTTATAGAGAACGTGGTACAAATTGGACTTGGTAAAACTAATGCCGATTGAAACATGACAGACAAATCCACACAAAAAAACATACACAAATTGTATTCAAAGTATTATTTTCAAGGAATACAGCTTGCCAAATATGTATTGTAAACTCATGCAATCTCTCAAGACTATTGTCAAAACTAATGTAGAATAATGTTGAATGTGTCAAGTCAAGCACTGTATTTTCATAAAAATACAATTTTTTTAAGGGAGTAAGATGAATGAAACGTGTATAGACTGGTGCAAGATATTACAAAATTCATACACACCAGAGGAAAAGAAAAGAAGAATGGTTCGATAAATGCATTTAGCGCAAAGGTCGACCTGATAGATTGAAGAATGACAAATATTACACATTAACTAAATTTGAAATTTTGTTTATTACAATTTGGATCAGTTTGTTGATTTTTTTTATTTTGTTTTGTCCTAAGAATTTAAACTTCATATAGCTAATGCATGCGATAATATTGAATAGTTCTCTTTTTTGTTTGTTGTGTTTATTTTGTTGAAGGACTTAGGTGGAAAAACTTAAAGTTTAGCCGGTGAAATGTTTATGATAAAGTAGGAACGTCGTATAGATTTTGTATAAGGGTTTGAGCATCCTGAATGCTCTGTTTTATTTATTTAATTCTTTGCTGATAAAATAAGCATGGAGCTTCATTTCTTAGTTCATATGGTAAAAAATCATAATATTAAATATTTAAAATACACATATGTTTCAAAATAAATACTTTGCATGATATATATTATGAAAGATATGAAACATAGGATATAGAATTGGTTAATTATATAATTGAATGAAAAATAAAAGTGTGCATGCATGGGTAATGTGTTGAGAGAAGAAAACAAAAATGATTAGTTAATTAAGCCGGTCACTTGAACTAATCCATGAATAGATAACACCAAAGTGAAGGTGTGATTAGCATTTATTAATTGCAAGCATGACTTTTCCCACACCCTTTCCTCTTCACGTACGCGTTACCTAGTTCAATATGCATTTTTTTTTATTTATTTATCTCTCTTATTATATTATAAATCAAATCATTTCCCTCAAAGCATGCCATTGCACCTTCATTCTTGACCCCTAAAACACCCTTTTCTAGTGTCCTATAAGAGAACTAAAAGGGTACCTACAACCCTAACAAACCCATAAATACCTTCCACCATTTTTCTTTATTCTACCAAACTCACATGGCTGCTTCTCTCCCTTCTTTCTTTTCTCTTCAACCAAGAAGGTCATATCTCAAGAGAAACAATACACATCTAGTGATCAAAGTTCAAAACTATCAAGATGAAGGTAATAATCTCACTATCTTTTTCTTCTTTTTTCTTTCCTTTTGGTTCTTATTGTTAGTAATCATTTGGAATAATAATAATAATAATTCTATGATACTGATACTAATGATAACGGTGATGATGATAATGATACTGATAATGATGAATAATCAGAGAGATCGATCAACATAGATGCGAATTTGAATGTTCTGAAGAAGAGGATAGAGATGGTGAAAGTGAAGGAAAGATTGGAAAGGTGTTGCAAATCTCAAAATGGTTGGAACTATGTCTCACTTTCTAACCACAAAACCAAAGGAAGCAAAGAGTTAATAAGCTTAATGGAGTTCAGTGGTTTGGTTTGTGGTACTCTTGGTCTCACTTGCTTTGGTGGAACACTCTTCATTTGTCTTCTTTCCCTACTTATTCGTCTACAATTTTTATTTTTATAAATTTATTATGTGTAAATGTATAGAGTTCAAGAATGTTTGGTTTTTTCTTTTGTCCATCCATTGCATTGTGCCATGGAAATTGAGGGGATTACAATTGTTTTAGTTATTGCTACCCTTTTTAATGAATTTCAATTTTTTATTCATATTTTTTGCTCAATTCCTTTTTATTCTTAAAACAAAGGCACACGACGAAAGTAATTCATTTTCTTTATCAACAATAAATAAATAAAATAAAACAAGACACTTCAGGTGTCTCAACTTTTATACAGAAAAACCTAGGTCAAACTTTTTAATACCCAACTAACTAGAAATCCAAGAGATACTACACATCAACTAGATTGACATAGACGAAACAGGAGACATGGACACAACATAATACAATTACACTAACCCTCTAAAAGAATCACATTCTCATGAAAGAAGGCAAAATATTTCAATATTTAAATTTGTTTGTTTAAAAGAGTAAAAAAAAATATAAGATTACACTCACAAACTTGATAGTTGAGGACAACTTGGAAGATTTCAAGAAATGTTAAATATACTTTTTTATTATTGATTAACTTTAAGAGGTCGAATACCCGTGTACACGTAAGCACTCGATCAGTGGGTCTCTCAATCATGTTGTCCCACATCTCAAATTAATTAAGTATCACCATTAAATAAATATTATGCGGTATTAGTACATGACACATTATACCTATAGATAAGAAGTCATCCCTCAAGGATATGGTAATAAAACTCTAATCCTAGAACTTTCGACACTCCTATCCTTAAAATTGACTTGAACATCAAAGTGTTATCGCAAATACTCCTACCCAAAAGATCAAAGTGATAACAAGATTGAAGATTGAAAACAGAATATCGAAAACCAAGAACCCATAATAAATGATGAACACTCCGTTCTAACAAGAATACTTTGTACGAACACATAGTTTTATAATTCTTAAAATTTTACCAAAGTACATGTGTTACTTAAAAAAAAAAAAGTGTCTTTAACACTTAAAGACATCTCTTTTCATGGAGTTCTTTGTCATCTCCTTAAGCTTGTATATAATAAGCTATAACAATTATAGATGATTTGCACAACCAACAAAATCAATTTAATTTCAAGCAGCGAGGGAGCTTTGTCGAATGTAAGAAAGTCTTGGTTACTTCAATTTTCTTTGCATATATATATATATATATATATATATATATAAATTAATATATAAAAAATAATTCTTTATAATTTTAGTATTTTATATATTGACTGAGTATTATTTCATCCGATAATGGTAACGTCAGTGATGTAAATAATTTAAAACATCATCACGGTAAAGCAACAGTGTAAAAAGGTTAACTTATCTCCCCTCAACCATAATTTATTTATATTTCTAGATTTTTCCCATCACGTTTTGTTCAACTTTTGGAAGACATAAAGATTTTCTCATTCCAAAAATTACGAGATTTTAAAAAACTATATATGTGATATATTATTGACTTATGTAGCGTGTCCACTCACACAATATTGATATGATACAGATACGGAGATATGTATAATTTTTAAAATATCACGGAAACAAAGATTTATATATCATTTAATTATGGATTATATAAATTGACAATAAAGATTTATATGCACATATATGTTTCAGTTTTTTTTAGCAGATGTTTCTCATGACTGATTTAAAATGATTTGTTCCTTATTTTTATAATCATAATAAAAATTTATACAATAAATTTAAGTTTTTAAAAAATTAATATATTTCTTTTTTTTAATAGTGTGTTAGAACCGTGTTATAATTATCAGAAATTCAATAAATATTTTTTAAATTGTACACTTCACCGATATATATCTTACCAGTGTCGTACGAGTATCGGTGTTGAATATGTGTGTCTGACACAAACACACTATTTAAAAGGTGTGTCCGAACATCAGAGATAATAACATATAATTAAAGACAAAATTTGCAAGATTAAGTGTATGGAGTTTGAAAGACGCCATAATTTAAAACGTGCATAGAGCTTTTCCTCTGAGGAGGCAACACCTCGTCCTTAGTTATATATGACCATATATAAACGACAATTTTGTGTTATTTATCTTCTTTAATGGCTCTCACGGGTCCTTTACTTTTAGGTAGTTGCCATACATAAACGACAATGCTCCCTTCTTTAAATAAGATAATTTCCATTCATCACCTTAACGTCCACAATTTTATTCACCCAAACAAATATACTCCACCGAATGTAACTTTAACTATTATAAATGTTCATATTCTATTCATAAAACAAATATTGCATTTTCTATTTTCTATATATGTTCTCCATCAAAATATAATCTCACCTCGTATTAAGGAGTTGACAATTTAAATACATTTTGTTCTCTTAATTCATCGATATATTATTTAAGGATAAAATCGTGATAGAACTAAAAAACTTCAAAACAGATATATCTCGAATACATTGATCGATTCTAACGACAAATTACACAACATTATATATATATATTGTGATTTACGTAATAATCGAACCCTATAACGTCTTTGACGAAACTCAGATGGACACATCCTCTCCTTCATATCTGCCTTTTAAGAACAATTCTTTGTTTTTGTGGCCACACTAAGTGCAATTTTTAAACTTACAAAAGAATTCTGATAACTCAGTCAAATTATTGTTTTGTTATCAACCCACCCCTGATATTTTTCATAATATTGCAATGTTTTAAAAAGTTAAAATATTTTTAAATCTTCCTCAAAACATGTTTTTAGTCAGGGCAAATTGTGATACATTTTAATTTTACTATTTTAAAGGAATATACTGATTTTAGTCTTCATAAATATATTTTTTTAAAGTAATCAGTGAATGGTAAATAATAATAGTAATCCCTTTTTAAAACTATAAAAATAAGTCTAGGATTAAAATAAAAATATGTATAGATTGAGAATGCTAAAGAGTTCGGGAGATGGTAATCGAGTCTTTATTGTCATCGATGACCATCATGAGTAAAAGAACCTAATCAATGAGCTTAAACAATGAAGAGTTATTTATGAAATAATAAATAACAAAATTATGTGATTAATCTAAATTACTCATAATGGTCCACTCAGATAGTACCACCTGATTAATTTATAAATATTCGTTCCAAAGTACAATATTATTATGTCATACTCTTATATGGTTAAAAATACCATTTTTATGTTCTTACTGACTTAAGTACCAGAGACCAACTAAAAATTCGTTATGTGGAATTATATTCCCCAGACTCATTTTTGTAATTCTCATGACAAATGCATAAGGAACAATTCAACAACCCCTTTCCCAAAGAGTATTGTTCAGAGAATATATGATTAATTATTAGTTTTTCTGAGTATTTAAGGTATTTGGTTTTTAAGGAGTTGTAGGTATAGTAAGAGGATGATGGTTTTTGTGTAAGTAGCTGTCGAATATGAAATAATAATAATATGATAACATTACACTGTCAAAGGAGAATAACAACTGTGCCAAAGAGTTTTGTCTGAAGCTCACACACATGGTGGCTAGCTGCATGCAGCTACCAATTAATGCGACTTCAATTGTTGAAGTTTACGAAACAATATATACTTTTTGTTTCATAATTTCTGACATTTTTCTTGTTCTTTGCTGTCTTTGAAGTTTAAGCCCCTAATTCCCTTAAAAAAACTCACTCTGGTGTCTTCACTTGATGCACCACACATAACTGCATTAATATTCGATCGTATTATAGGCTTCAACAACTTTCCATTTGGAAATTTAACACATTTTATGATCATGATTTGTTCATATGATTCATGGTATCTCAAACACCATCACCAATTTGATTCCTTCAAATGTAGATTTGATTTTGATTAAAGGTGTGAAAAACTTCTTTCTCCAGTAATAATGGAATGATTAGATTTATAACTTCTATTAATTATCTTATAATAAAAAAAATTATTAAATAAAAGTTAATTTTGATTTATTAGTGTTAAGTTGAGGAGTTTTAATTATTAGGGATCTTCTTATTTTCACTGCATGTAGTGTTGCATATATATTTTGATACAATTGTTATAATGCTTGAAAGATTTGGGAAAAAATTTGTTATAGAGACGACTCTCAATATGAATCACTTTGGAAGAGATTTAATCCGTTGAAAACAAGATTAATTCGTTAAAAACAAGATGAACATAAGTTAAAAGTCCTATATAATTTCATAGAGAGGATTTTAATCGTTATATGAGATCATCTTTATATCACAATAATTATGTGCAATGGGTTCTCTTTGATTTTTCTATGGTTAAAAAAATAATGATATAAATGCTATGAAGGTTGGGCTATAAATCGAGGATATATTAATAATATATGATCATTTCATAAGATTTTTTTTGTTTTCATCCCATAAATATTTTGTTTAATTTTTTTATTCTTTACTAATAAAAAGAATTAGATAAAAATGAATGATAAGTAGATCATTGCTCTTTGTTAATAACTTATAATTGAAAATCATTGGATGGTTTAACAACTACTACATATGCCCTTAATATAATTTGACATTTTCTCTCTCTATAGACTGAAGGTTTATTTTATATAATTAAAATCCACTTTAGTTTGACCATTCTAATAGTCTATATTACAATTTTTGACAATAAAAATGCCATTATTTAATGTGTATTTATATGTATAATAAGTTTTCGTAAAAATACTACAAATATTTCATCAATATGTACTGCTTAGTTAATGTATTTTGATATATAGTGGGATCAATTTAGCAAATGAAATTTTTGTATAGTTTATGTAATATTTTATTAAATCTAAATTTTGATGTCACTATTATGCATAAAAATAACAAGTTAATATATTTTTGTAATTTGCTCTTGTTAAAGGATTAGGAAAGACAAAAGTTATAGATTTAAAAAAGAAGAATAATTTGTAAAAATTTATAGAGTTTAGAGACTTATTTTGATCCATATGAGTTCTCAAACCCTAATTTGTTTAAACATTTATTTAAAGAAAGGTCAAAATGTTATGATTTTATTAGTTTTCAAAACATTGTCCAATCACTTTGTTTAATTATATTTGATGTAGATTCACCAAATGCAATCACAAAATCCAAATGTCGGTGTCGTTTTTGAATACTTAATCACAATTTGTTGGAAAAGACGAATTGAGTAACGTTACCGTGCACGAGCAGAACCACGTAAATTTTGGAGCCATGCTTCAGAAAATTAAAAATATTATCCTCCAAATAATGATAATAAATAAATAAAAATAATAAATATTATCCTTCAATCTGTTTACATATTTTTATATATATTACCATTCTCGATCTTACCGATTCCTTACAATTTTTACTCATTTTTTCTTTATAAATTGAATTCAAAATTAGACTAATCTTAACGAGTTATTTTTACATGTTTTAAAATAAACAAATTTGTTAATGTGTATTTCCTTATTTTTTAGAATGGTTATGTTAATGAGTTGATACGATTATAACTACGTTAAAACCTTTGATGTAAAATTAATCTAGGGTTCAGTTTTTCGTGCGTTAACTCTTTTAGATTTTTTATATTTTGATTTTTGTCTTTGAAACAAATATACGTAGAACACATGTCCATATATTATATAATTATAAATTATTTATAAAGATTTATATGTACGTTTCAGTTTTTCTGAAAAAAAATATTTTTTCATGATTGATTAAAAAAATCTTTATAATTATAATAAAAATTTATACTATAAATTTAAGTTTTTAAAAAAATAATGTATTTATTTTAAATTATATTAAAACTGTGTTAAAATTATTTAAAATCTAATAAATAATTTTTAAATTAAATACTCTACTAATCTACTATGGACACATACATTTTAAAGAGTCTCATAAGTTATAAGTATACACAGAATTGATTACACATCCTTCCAATAACCTCTTCTAAAATTGTATAAGGCACACAGAATGGAGTAGAGGATGACGGGACACGAAAGGGACATTCCAAGTAGCAGGGAGACTGCAATATCAACAATTTATACCAATTCCACAACAACAAAAAAGTTAATTATTGTTAGATAGTGTTTAGTTCTCCATATATATTATAATTAATCATATTTTTACACCCTTTGAAACCTTTAATACATTTCCTTAAACAGACAAAAAGACATCAAGAATTGAGAAGGAACCTATAGCAAATGACAATTTAGACCCAATTAACTTTATTATAATATGTTCCAAAAGATATTTTAAGAAATAAGCTTCAAAATATAACTCAACCTTTCAGAACCGATATATTAAAATAAAAAATTATATTCACTTATATATTATAGTTTTATGAACATTAAAGAAACGGATAAATAAAAGTTGTAGTAGCCATCACGACAGCTATTGTTTTGCAGTCACGCAATCCTTTTATGCAAACCAGTTCTAATTTGTATTTGATCATATGATGATCCATTCCATGTACTTACAGTACCATACGGTATATTTAACTTTGCAATAGTTGGGGAAGAATTACTTTGTATGCTTCATATGTTACTATTGCTGTTGACACCAACAACCAGGACCACAATATACTTACAACTCATAGCATCTATTCCCGAGGCCAGAACAGTGGTTTCCATGCATCCTCTGTAGATTGGTAGACCTACAACGTTACTACAATTAGCAATAAGGCATTAAAAATTGAAGTCAATTGAGACTCTTCATGCTCAAGACAGGGAAACTAACCTCACTGTTCTGACGATAATATTTGAGAGTCAATTTAGAATTTGGACAATCAATTCGGAACAATCTTCAACAGCTCAATATCAAACAAGAGAGTCTTGTCTATCAACCCTTGATTCCTCAACACAAAATCCAAGGCTCGTTGGCCCTGTAAAATATATTTGCATTACATCTTGCTCATAATCCATTCAGATAGTGGATGAACATAAACATTCACTTCTTACCGAGAATGTTGTTGGTCTTGGGGCACCCCTGTTGAAATCATTCTCAGGATATCCAATTTCTGGGGGCACAATTATCCTACATCGACAAACATAATGAAATTTGCATCTCTCTCCCTGTATGTTTATTTCTGCACAAAAAATGACCCAAAATACATTTTGCCTACATTTTCTTTCGTATTCAGATTTTTCATGGATTAAAATGATTTAAATAGAAGATTCTAAACTAAATATTTCCACTGATTCAGAATTTCAATTCAGCCAATGAAAGTGAGGATGTTCCGCAAATTTAGAGTTAGAATCGACAAAGTTGCAACTCAATAAAATAAGATTACACTTAATGAACTTGCAACTGCTAATTGTAGGCGTGATATGCATGGTGCTATTTTCCAATTAGACGTACTTCAAAATACTATTCTTCGCAAAAGAAATAAAGTTCAGGCTATTGTAATGGCAGGAAAGAACTTGTTCATAAAACAACTCTAGAATGCATCAAATATTTCTAGCAATTAGACGCAGCACCTTCTAATGCCCCCAAGAGCCATGCCCGAAACAGCCTCTTCAAAAGCAGGTATTACCTGAACATTCAAAGTACGTAAGAGGACTGTCTACAAAACGAGAGATGCAGAACCAAAAAATAGGGCACAATTGAGCACTTAATATTCTCGAATCTCAGCATCTGGTAGTAATGTCCATTGGAAATTTCAAAGTGAAGCATTACATCAAGAAGAAGGGTCATGTAGAAGATATAACTAAGAAACATTTCAAGGCATACAAGGAATTATTTTTTCAACCAAGGATATATTTGCTTTGATAAGGGACTGGATAATTCTAGTGAATTAACAATTATGATGAATTCATTTGAAAAAAAGTATACAAAAACAAGTTATATGGCACCCACTGGAAGGATCTTGTGAACAGGGGAAGCCAATGCCCAACAAGGATTTAGTTCCACAGTCATATGGCACTGGAGCACCTTGTGGTCTGGTGAAAAATAATTTTGTTATATATCACTTCCACAGTCATATATCACTCATAATTTTGTTATAAGAGTGGAACCATACAATGCCATTACAGGATGTTGTGGAAGTGTAGTACATGGACAAAAGAGTTCCAAAACAACAGAAACACAAGGAGCTGATACTCATTTGCAAAAAGGGGTTTCAATAAAGATCTTTCTTTTACATTATATCAGTTACTTGGGAGAATCCTACCCCATTTCCAACGGTTGGAATACAAAATTAAATTACTAAAAAGAATGTCAAGTATAAAACTACTTCACATAAGAAATAGCAATTTAATTATGACCCAAGCACATCCTACATCACTGGGTTCATACATAGAAGCAAAAAACGTAAACATTGTTCATGAAATAGTATTCAAATATAACAAAGATCCTATTCAAGTTGCAAGGAACACTAGTTTAATCATTAAATGATGAGGCCTCTCACCTCATTATAACCTATTTTGAATCTGAAGAAGTCTTTGTCATCACCCTGCATGATAGAAAAATAGCAGAATAGGTGTGTAATAATCGTATCAAACCTACAGTATTGATTTATAAAATGCAAATTTCATACCTCAAAGGAACCGCCCTTGGTTTTATTCCGTGCTTCAAATATGCGGCCATAATAACCTATGGTGTAGCCATCCCAATCAACCTGGATGGAATTGAAAGCCCAAAGTTGTTTCAATTATTTCAATTAGAAGGGAGAACAACTGTTTAAAATATGTGGATCCCTTGCAGTTGCAAAAATAATTGCAGGGTGTTCAGTTGTAAATCTTGCCATTCAAAACTAATCAACACTATTTTCATTTTTTCTATCCATATTTTTTGAACTCAATAATTTTTTAAGCAAACTACACTTGAAGAAATGAGTTCTTCAATTAAGTTGTCAAATCTGCCAAAAAGCTATCCCATACAAACAAAATCATTTCAGTGAACCAAGAAAGTTTGCTATCTCTAGACTCTAGAGCACCAAAGAAATTTTGGTGCTGAGAGTGTTTTAACCTTTTCATAACAGGCTATATAAGACTTCAAATTTCTAACCAATCAACTGTAACAAAAAATTAAAATAAAAAAATGCCAAAACGTCTCAGTGCCTTACCACTACGGTCTCTCCCATCTTGGGTTTGGGGCCATTCCCCGGTCGCAAGTCCTGTATTCTTGATGTACATAAATTAATAAAAACATTAATAACAGAAAACATCTTAATCAACCAATAAAGTATGTACAACTACTACTACTACTACATCACCTTATATTGGAGTCCTGATTCAGTTTCAGTATAGTCTGGGTATCGCATTTTTGTCTTGCCATAATCCTTCCCTCTAAGAGCTGGCACTGTATACACAAATTCTAGATCACATTGCAAGTCTTCGCCATGCTACTTCTTATCTTATACTTTCTACACGGCTCAACGCAGCACAACAATGTCATATATATTATTTGGTTAAAAAATTGCCAATTCTCCATTTGGTCCGTATTCTTAAAACTTACTAAATAGGATACGTGTAAATTATGATCGATTAGGTTATTGTCACCGTCACTCCTTTATGCATTCCTCTATACATTTTTAATACAGCTTAAATTTGGTTTCTGCAAATACAGCAGTTTCCTGATTCGGTCTTTTATATGTACAGAGTTGCTAACTAAATTAAAAATGTGATAGACCAATTTAATTAAGGTTCAAAATTAGATATTATTTTAGATCCTAATTTTTTTTTTTATATTTAAATTAGTTTCTAAATTGGTTAATATCAACTAATTATTTTTTGCTTTTTTTTAATTAGATTCGTTGATACAAATAAATTATATGTTTAACCTTGTTATTATTATAATTATAATTGTAACAGAAGCATCATCATATTAAAATATGAAAATGGAGACGGTTGAGTTTTATAGAGTTATTACTATCGGCAAATTGAGCGGCCAAAGCGATTTGGTGAACTGAAGTGCTGCACAAGGTTCCGGCAACAATGGCTACGGACGAGAGAAATATATTTCTTCGTTGGAACGATGGCGCAGAACAACAGCTTTCACTCCTGGTGTTGCTTCTGCCTGCTGAAAAGTTAGTATAAATGAGAAAGAGAGTGGAGCATAGTAAAGAGTCTGAACGAGTGGAACGATAATTGAACGCACCAGAGGAAGAAGAATGGGAGATTTTGTTGGGGTCCTGAGAGAAAGCGCAATTGTTGGTGAGTGCGGTGATGGAAATGGGAAAAGAAAGAAGAAATAGCTTACCAGAGATTGAGAATTGGGGAGGGAAAGAGATAAGGACAAAATTGATGCCATAACCATAGAGGAATGTTGCAGGAAATGAAGAAATTGGGGTTTGTTTGGGATTGAGTTGTGGTGAGTGGAGGAGGTTTCGTTCCTAAGGTTTATTGCCTCCATTTCTTATTACTCTTTTTAACTCCTTAATTAATTAAAAAATATAATAGGAGGTCAAAATACTATTACATTTTCAGATTTGTGAGATGATAAATATTAAATAATTTTTATATTAAGTAATATAAAATTGATCTAATTAAAAAATTATTGTTTTTTTTCTAAAGGTAATATTGATAAAAAAATAGTTTTTAATTATATATATATATATATATATAATTAGTTGTAAGGATGTTGATACATAGGAACTTAAATAATACTACGCGATTATAATTTTGTATTTATTTAGTTTTTATAATATAATATTTACAAACGTGCTCATCAAATTTTAAATTTGATTTAATAGATTGAAAAAGCGAAGATTAAAGTTAAATTAAAAGAATTCCAATATCAGTTGCAATATTGTTAAGATAAACTTTATTACCTTATCTAACTAACTATTGCCTTTATTATATTACCTTAAATAATCTTTATTTTAATATTTTCCTCTACTTTTGCTAATGCATTGATAAAAAAATGTAGGTATTAATTCTTCAATAATTAACTTAGGTATTTTAATTAAAATTATTCGATCTATAACATTTATTAACTTATATTTATTAATATTAATTTTCATATTATTACTTAATTTATATAAATTTTAAATTATTAGTATTTCAATAATATATGCCACTATTACTTATTATTTTTAATATATATGTACGTGTGTGTTATACCTCCTAGACCTAATTCGCTAGTACGCTTGAGAAAAAGGGATTGAATTGAATTCTAAATGTTGTTTAGCTTCCCATTTCAACACCACACACACTAACTTAAAAGTGTATATTGCTACTTCAATATATGCACAAGTTAAAGTCATTTGGCTTCTTTAAAAAAAATTATTTTATTTAAATATACAAACTAATTTCGATTTAGGAAAAATACAATTTTTTCATAAAGATACTTTCAGAGAAAGTTGTCCAAATAGAATCATCATAAAGAAAAAAAAATTATATATTAATGTCATATCTTCCTTTCAAAAATCCTGGATTAATTAATTAAAGAATGTAAATAAATTGTCACAAATTTGTTGGTGCGAGGTAAAACTCTACCATTGAATAAAATTAAATATTATATTTTCTAACCATTCTTTCTACAAATCCTCCTACTTTGTTAAAAAAAGTGTTAAATATATAATAAATTCAATCAATGCTTTGGAAATGAGAAAATCAGTAAAATGATTTAGAGGGTTTTCAGAAATTTTCATTCTATATTGTTTCATCGACCTAATTTAATCAAGTAACAAAAGAACCGCAGTAACATAACTTTTTGCCACGCTGAACTAGTTGTATTTCCCATTTCTAATGTAAAGTATAAACTCCGAATGAGAGCAACTATGCACCCAAACGAAAGGACAAAGGTACAGAAATCTTGTAAAACTATTTACCGCTCTGACAAAAAACAAGTCAGGAACAAGCATCTACCTATTACGCACACACAACTTCAAATCCATTTGACCAGAGTCCTAAATCATGAGTGAAAATGACAGGCATATTCATTTCCGAAGGAATGCCACGGTAGCAACACGGGAGCCTACGGATCCACCAAACATGAATGTCGGATATGTGCGGACATGACTTACATACTGAAATGGGGGCTCTCTGCACGATTCCTCGTCCTTCCCTGCCTCAAGTTCTTGAGCAGAAGAAATTTTTCGTTGGTTGAAACTTTCCACTTCTTGTATCAACTCATCCTTTGTACTGTTACATGATGTGATCACCTTACAACAAACAAGCAGAAAGTTCAAAACGACAAGCATTATTAAGTAGTAAGAGCTGCTGCAACTATATCACGAACACGGGAATTTGGGAGGAAGATAGCGAGTAAACAAGAGATAAAGATCAATAATAATTTAATGAATAAATACCACTTAGTAATAGGTACAGTTCATGCCATGACCCACAAGACCCCACAACTAGGTAGTAAATTTAAACATTCAACATCAGATTTGAATGAATTTTGAAGTGCTTACAAGTATTCCACCAGGAGCAACCAACCTCAAAACAGAATCCCAATACATCATCCTGAAATTAAGAAAGCAATAATATAATTCCTCGGTACCATGCAAACTAGACTATTGTATAAGTATGAGCAGGAAAGCAATGTTAAACACAGTTTGATAAAGCAAAATAACATCATTCCAATAGACTTACGACAGAAATGAGTACTTTCTTTACCTCTTGACAGGACCATCAGGATGCAATCCAATAGCATCGAGTGTTCCTTTATCTATGACAAGCTGAAACTCTTGTTCCAACTTTGTCTCGAGGACATCATCAACCTTAAAATAGTTAAAGCCAATGTATTAGGCACAAGACATTTCAAGAATGTAAAGATAGAGTCTTGTATGCGGAACAGGGATGCCAAGGTCAAAACAAATGCAATTTATCAAATATAACAAAACAAATGAAATATGATAAAAGTGTTACGAATATATTAGAATATATGCTAGCCAGTAGCTAAGCTAATAAAGCCTGTTTAACTTATGTAATAAAGCTCAGTTTCTATTGTTAGAATGTTTGTTAGCTGCTGAAGTCTGTTATTCGTACAGAATCACTGCTAGCTAGCTCCTCCAATCGAGTGCAGAATAGTTACCGATCTAGAAGTTAAAAAAGAGTCGTTAAAATCACAATGTATTTGTCACATTGGGGCAAGGGTAATTTTGAGCTTAGCAGCAGTTATCGATACAACTTGTATTTTCCACCAAGATTACCCATCTGACCTGATTTCACTTTAAACACTTGCATGGGTAGCTAAACTTAAAGGATGTCAAATCCAATATGGAAGTTGAAGAAAATAGAAGCGTTGAAAACCCAAGTAAAACACCCAGCAATCTACTGTTTTGTTCTTCATTGTGTTGCATGGGACTGCTGAAGAAAGCTGTAATTCACTTCTTGCAGGGATGAAGAATTGTTATTTACTCCTATGCAGGGACAAAAGCAGTCTTTAGGGCAAGTCCTACAACATTTCTCCCTTTATTTTCTCAGTTTAGTGAAATACAAACAGTTTAGTAACATTTTTTATTTACTGTTTGAGTTTGTGCACATGTATGTGTTCATGTGTCAGTTAAGCTGAAAAAAAGACATTTTGGTATTTCTCGTATTATTGCCCCCCTTCCATTTATTCAGTATTTCTGCACTTTTTTTCTTATTTTAGTAAAACATAATTCTTCCACCAGGTTCATATTTCACATGAACTTAGTTTACCGTTGTAGCCTGTAGGCCCTACTATGTCAGTTATTTTCCACTAAACACGTTATAATTACTGCCTATGGAACTGGAAGGTCAGCCACAGTCAAATACAGATGGATACTAATAATAGGTTGGAAGTTAATCATTATAAAAGCCCATGAAGATCCGTAGGATTATTGGGAAAATGGCAAGCTCAAAGCAGCCACTACTGGTTCGATCTGTGTGAAACTAAAGTATTGCAAAACTGGTGATACTTGATGAAAATGGGTATGTTACAATTCAAGAAATCAGGTCAATGTAAAGGGCATGCAGTTGCAGATTAAGTCCTGATGTTGAAGACTGGTGCTAACTTTGATGAAAAAGATACCAACAATTCAAGAAATCAAGTACAATGAAAAGGGTATGGTAGATGTATGTACAAATTACAACAGCAAATGGAGGAAATAACAAAGAAAACAAAGATCTAACTGATTTATTCTAGTATTGAGGGTCCCAAACAAATTGATCAAACTAAGAAACAGCAAAAGAATACAGCAAGCAGTGTGATTCAAATGGCCAAAGGTGGAACTATGTCACCTAGCTTATAGAGGTTGCTCATAATCCAGACTTTTCAAAATTGCATATCATCATTTCAGTTTGTAAGTTTGCTGAAAAACACTCGCAGTATTAGGATTGAGAATCAATAATCAAGGGGAATAGCCGGATATTGTGATGTTCACTTATAAACAGTACAGCAATATATGTTTGGCATGGTAAACAAATAATCTCAGATACTACTAATCTACTACCTTTGGGATACACGAGGAAATAGTTAAGCAAAACTATTCATTTAGAGATGCATATGCATATGCATATTCACAAACACTAAAAGTAGAACATACCAAAAATTTGATATTGGAAAATCCATCACGATTAGCAAGGCTTTGGGCAAGGTTGACAGCCCTTTCACTATAATCAGTCCCAGTTAAATCAGAGAACCTGAAAAATAGCAAGATTTTTCTTAATAAGATGCTTGTGACATCTCTTCACAACCTATATACAAAATTGCAAGAAGCTAGAGAGAAAAAATTTTGGTTTCATTCCGAGAAACTTTCTTATCAATGTTTAACCAGTGAGGTTTTGGACACACACATCCCTAAATTTTCATTTTAATCACTCAATTCATTTCCTTTAAAAAGATAACCATGAACTGGATACGATTACTTTTAAACGATTTTTGTATAGAAAAATATCATCCTTATAGCTTCACTGGTATGCATGACCATGAGCTTATATTATATGGATTGATTTGATTCAAGTATTTAATTAAATTTTCATATATTTTTATAAATTATTTATTATAAACCATTTATTACCTTTACCATCGAGAAATTATCATTCAAAAAGTTTTCACATATTTATTTGGTACAAGATAGTAAGACTTTCTGCTGTCCAACAAATAGAACAAGGCACTGACACATTTTTGTCTAGAGAAGAGAAGAAAGATGGTAAAATATTGTAACTGCAAAATTAAAGTAGAGAAAGACAATGGCCTTTGCGGTTATTTAGAAATATACTTTTTCATTTATTGACACACTCACACACATATATTAGTAGTTGTTACCGAAATATGGCTAAACATGAAACCATACCCTTGTTTAGCTAATTCTTGAAGAAGTAAACCATTGCCAGTCCCAATGTCTAACACGCTCCAACTAGACAAAAGTTTATCATCTAGTTCACCAGCTTCGGCCTTAACAGCATCAACATCATTTGGTATGCGACCTTGAGAAATTTCAACACACAAGGCTTTTGTCCAAGATGCAACAATTTCCATCACATCAACTCCAAACCTACACATATGGAAAATAAAAGAGAAAAAAAAAACTAAACATTATTGGTATGAAAACCAAAATAATGCATCACTTCCAACAAATTGTACATAAATGCACCACTGCATAGAAGTTGACAAGTTCAAATAAACTTTAATAAAAGGCAAAAGAGAATCCATATTTCTTTAATATGTTAAGGAATACAGGTATAGATTCTCAAAATTATAGGATAGACTGGAAAAATATGAAGTAGTGATTCCAACAAACAAATTTCTCCCTCACTGAGGGGAAGCAGAGAAACTCAAACTCAAGGTATAAAATGATGCAAAATAATATTTCCAACTTATTCTGATACCTTCCACAAGTTCCTACATTAAAATGTCCATCCGTCTTTTCAAACACAGGAATAAAATATAATACATGTAATCGTGGTGATCCAAAATCAGATTAAAAAGCATCATAATTCTCCACCACTTAAAATCACAGTTAACATCTACACTGAAGTCATGTAAACCAGCAAAGCAAATTACGCAATCGAAGTTTTATTTACCAGACTTCACCAGAATGACCATGTTCACGAAAATTTGTAAGCTCGTCTGCATATGCAGAATCCCAATAACTCTGAAATCCAAGCATGGATGAGACCGCTTCAGAATCGGGTTCATCCTTATCAGAACTGCACACACAAGAATGAACAGGGAATAAGAAAGGCAGTCTGCATTGGTAAATCCAGAATGACGATTTATTCATATAAACACCATTTCTCAACTGTAAATCCTAAAAACAAACTCCAAATTCCCAAAGTCCTCACGGTTACAAAGATTCAGATCAGATCCGTAAATTATCAGCGGACATAAAATATAAACCACCGTCGCTCCCCTAAAATCAAATGCCAAAAACCAAACGAACCAGATCTTAACATTCTACTTCACTAACGTCCTCCTCCTCCTCCTAACATCAATTCAAAATTATTTCGCTCAGAGCTAACCAACAAGTTTTAATTTCACAGTATGCGTATTCACGAATTTGCAATCTCATATCATAACAAAATCCGAGGAAGTGAAAATGCAATCAACGAATTAGAAATCAACTTCGACACAGTCCGGTCCACAGAGCAGCAATTCACAAAACACAAATTCCAATTAATTCGATACAATCTCGTATTCACCAGAGCAAGGCACGAACGTGCGTGAGTGAGAATATATACATACATATATACATATATATATATATATATATATAGAGAGAGAGAGAGAGAGAGAGAGAGAGAGAGAGAGGAAAACCTGTAATCGGAGTTAGGTCGAAGGTTGGCGTTGGAGAGAGCTTCGGCGGCGTCGGCGTGGCGCTGGTCATCGTCGAGAGTGCTGCCGTACTCGCTCTTGATGGACCAGGAGTCGGCGGCGACGGAGCGGTCGTCGTCGGAGACCAGATCGGAGGCGGCGAGAGCCACCGCTCGAGACTGTTGGGAGACGTCGGAGTCCTCCGGCTGCAAGCGGATTCCGGCCATTGAAGAAAGAGAGAAAGGGATTTGGATTCGCGCGTGGAGTATTGTGTAAGGAAATGAGTTTGTTTGTTGGTGCTGACCACTTTCTATTACTACCGCTGCACCGTTCTGTTGTGTGTGAGACGGACTGAGTGACAGTTTGTCACGTAATCACCGGGTACGGGTTTTCGGATCCAAGTCCCTATGGACTCCAATTGCACATATACCAACAAAACCCTTCTCACTTTTACTATTTACACATTAATAGTATAGATACGGATATAGATACATAAATACGAATAATTTTTAAAATGTATGGTATAAAAACACATATTTATATATTATATATTTATAAATAATATAAATTAATAATAAAGATTTATATGTATAAAGTATGTTTTAGGTTTTTTTTCAACAGAAAATGTTTTTTATAACTGGTTTAAAATGATTTGTTCTTTATTTTTATAATCATAATAAATTTAATATAAATAAATTTGAATTTTTAGAAAATTAATATATTTATTTATTTTAAAAATGGTGTTGGAACTCTAATAGTATGTGAAAAATTCAACAAATATTTTTTGAATTTGACATTTCATATGTCTTACTAGTGTCGATATCCGATATGTGTGTCCGACATGTACATACCATTTAAGAGGCGTGTCTGAACATCACTCCTTAACAAATTAAAACTATTTTTTTTATTGAAAATCATATTTTACATTAAAAAATCATAAAGAAATTAAATTTTTCTATCTCCATACCAGTTTTTCTTTTTATTTATTAGTATTTGCCTAATAGTTTTTACATTATGGAAGTAAAATTTTAATATACTAGTTTGAGATTAAATATAACAAAAAACAATATATTTATTCTTTTACTTTACATCTACTTTTCAAACAAATTTATGTAACAAGTATTTTAATTTTAATGGAAATAGGTTAAGGACTATCAGGTTTGCTTTAAGTCTAATAACATGTAAAATTGAAGTTAGACTTCTTATATATTATAGTTTTTTAGGATTGACTAATCATTTATTAAAGTTTGAGGTAATTTTTAGTTTACAAGGTTTAATTTATCTGTTTTATTTGTTTATGGGAATTGAACATATATCAAATGGCAAACTAGATCCTTTGACAAATCAAATTTATGTCTAACATATTAAAATTTTAAAATAAGTCTGATTTATCCACGTAAAATGTCAAAATTATAATCAAGTTGCTACTGCTAGGACAATGTTTCTTGAATGCTTCGTAATCAATGAAATACTTCTTTTAATTACTGTGGAAAAATCAGGTTTTGGGTTACTCATATTTTTCGTGAAGAAAATATGTGTGCTGATAAGTTGACTAATTTAGGATTTAATCATAGAGAATCTTTTCATTAGTATAACAGACTTCCATCTTTTTTTTTAATAATACTTTTTTCATGTGATGGAAAATGATTGTTTTTACTTGAAGTGTCAGTCTAACTGAGATGTCAAGTAGCATAGTCATGCCTAACATGAAAGCTTTTTATAAAAAAAAACACCTTTATAGAAACCCAATTTCGGTTATAAGTCTATTTTTTTTAAAAGTTAATAAAACACATGAAAAAAATGTAATTTATTCATAAAGGTACCTAAAGTTTTCAAATTTTGTAGAATAAATAATCAATTATTAATGAAATGTTGGAACTAAAAACTAGTTAGTTTTTTAAAAATGAAATAAACCTAATGTTGAAATATAAACTTTCTGGTTTATTATTAAAATATTTTCATATTTTAAAAAGACTTGTTAATATTAATCTTTAGATATGAAGATTACGTTGAAAATGAGTGTTGTGAGATGGAATGAGCAGGTTAGTCTCCTAATTTGGGCGTGATGGATTGAAAGAAGCTCCTTAAAATAATTGAGACGCATGTTTCCTCTCCTCGCAAGTCGCATTCAATCGAAAACCGGGTTTCCATATTTTTCTTGGGAAAAGTCAAGAACTAATGCACATGTGCTTTTACTAGTAGTTTCACTCAATGAGTAAAAGAAATAGTAATAGATAAAGTGGGTTAGATAGTATTTAGGATTGATTGTAAAATTGTTTATGTGTCCTCTTTTAATTGTTGGTGTTTAGTCTAGATTGATCTGAAAAAAGATATTCTGACAATAAGTAAGTATTCTATGTTAACAATGTAAACGAACCTTACTTCTTTGTAAATGATTTATTTATAGTGTTTAATCATGAATTTTTCTTGTAATGAACCAAATCCATGAAATATCAATGTTGCTGATTTTAAGGGATATCATTGATTTATAGGGATATATATTTGAAGAATATCTTTAATAAATTAATATTTTCACTAAATTGGTGACAACTGATTTCTTAAAAATGTTAACTGAATTCAGTAGGACATGATCATGATTTGTAGGAAGTTTTCATAATTGTCATTAGTGTCATTTATTTATTGAGTATCTTAAATATATTTTGATACGGCCGGTTGATTTCCGAAACCAAGTGATTGACTCATTCGGTACGAAAGCTTTACCCTTCTTGTATTTCAGATTCTCAACCTTGAAATTCTCAACTTCTAGAACCATTCTCTAAACACTTTCGGCTGATGGTTTAATATTTTTATCCTTCATGGCATAGATGGTCCAACTCACCATTGACATCTTTGACAAGAAAGGCTCAAGGAGAAGTGAAAGATAATAAATACATCAACCAAGACATTTTATGTTTTCTTTGAAGGAATGGTGACATTCCCAAGAATTACCACTACACTCATGACTTGCAATGGCCCCACCTGCACTCATGTAGACCAATCCTACGAATAACAATATGTAACATTTAACCAACCAGTACAAAGAAAATGTTGGTTTCGCCCCACATTGAATGCTAAGACTGTTTGTTGAAGTATCTCAAACCCGTACAAAGTTTTATCATGACAGTAGTGTATCCATTTGTCCAATAGAAGTTGGATCAAAATGTGGTTCTCACAAATACCGAAAGGAAACACAACATCAATATGGACATAAAGTCTCAGTTTGGAACAAAAAAAAAAGCTAGCAAAACTTAAGTGGGATAGGGTAACTTCTTTGTGTCCTACGAAGAGTCCTACAAGCCAATATATCTGCCGTTAAAATGTCTACACTGTACATGTAAAACGTTAAAACCTTCAATAAGCTGATACCTAAGTGATTTACATCAAAAAACTGATTATATACACATCCATACACATTCACTATTTAGCCGTGACATCCATCTTCCGAGTCTGAGAATGAAACATTTCAACTATATCGGAAGCTGTGCTACAATCTTCTGGGTTTCTGTCTGAGACACAGCAAATAAATCTCGGAAATCTGATTGAAATGCCACGAGATGGATGAACTAAACCAATTGCAGCATGATGAACTGGGGATACTGTAAAGTCTGCTCCTTTTATTTCCCAAACGACTTGTGGACAAAACCAAATGTCTGGTGCCTCTCCTGTTTGATAATATGGCGGTTTTTTGGACAAGACTTTGTCCCCAGAGAAGAATTCTTTCATCTGCAGTGCAATATAATTTCGTGTCAGTGATGATAAAAAATGTTGGCATCAATATTACAACTTCAAAAAGAAAAAAGAAAGCAATAATAAGCACTTTGGATGAGTTAATACTGAAGAAAGACCAGTTCAATCTACATGATTACTACAGGATAAATTTCATGATACCAATAAAAGATCCGCCAATTTTACATATTACTGTCACAAACATCCTCCCCACCCAACCTTTTTCTCTGTTCTAGCCAGATTCTATGATAAACACAGATAGTAGGCCATAGAAATAATAAAACCGTAATAGACCTTTATATTAATGTCTATTAAATTTAAGCAAATTAATTCAATTCTTGACTCCTCTAAACTGCAAAAAATATTGTCAAGCCTGTATGAACAAAATACTCAAAAATATTGCTCCCAGAATGCAAATTCGACCTGGAAAGGACACCAAAATAAATTATTATTCTGCTAACACAAAGGATTCATTTGATTTTAAATATTCTGATTAAGTAGCCAGACAAAATTGTCCGCCCCACCCTGAAAAATTATTTTGCTGTTCTTCAAGGTTTAAAATGTTTTTTCAAGCGCCCTCGAATACCATTAACCTGAATATGAATGACCAATGAGTACTGACTTGCAGAAGTCGGCATAAGATGGTTAACAATAAACTATCATGAACTTCAACAATGTAAGCAAAAATAACATAGATACGACCTTGATGTTTCTAAGGCTTCATATTTCAAACACAGGTTAGGAAAAATATGATTAAGATTACATCCTTAACTTAAAAGATGAAAGAGTATGTGGAACTTTGAGTTAGCTGGCACAGCGCAGAATGTTTTTAAGTCAACAATTTATACCTCTATATAAAATGAATCTGAGAATCCAGACATCACTCGACATACGCTTTGGTACTCCTCTGTTTCAGGATTGAAACACGCCACAAGAAATGGACTATACCTGCAACAGTAAAAGATGCACATATACAGCAATAAAGTTAAATGCTTTCATATAACAAAAACAAAATCATTGTGTAGGCGCAGAAAAATGCATACACTTTTTTGCCACTTCATTTTCCATTTTTTTAACAAAGTCCTATGGCATATCAACCAGTGAGCAAAATAATAAAACTTCATGATTTCACTACATAGACACAAATTTCTCTCCCAATTACCAAGCCTAGCTTGTTGCTCGACATAATCATCCTCATTCTTTACCAATCACATGGAACATAATATTTAAAACACCTTTTTCAAACTAAAGTGTCACTCCGACTTTTGTTGATATACTTACTACAATGCATCACAATTATTGATTATACTCTATTTTAAATTTGTTAGATAGGACTGTTGTTTTATTGGTTGCACCTAACACATATTTCACCTAAAAACTTCACTAAAAATTTCATACCTAAGCATCTGAGAATGAAACGACATGCACTATGCACTGAGAAGTGTAGGCCTACATCCATGGATGATTAAAGAATAATTCACTAGGATCCATAAAAGTAAGACACCAACAGTTGTTTCTCAATATTCAAAATCCGAACCCCAATTATATGTTTACTGTAATTACTGAATGTAAGGGTTTCTAATTACCTAGCCCCTTTGTTTCCCAACCTAACCTCCAGTAAGAGTTCGATGTCCAGTCACACTGCTGTTTGATAGGTCAGTTGCACATTCAAGCCCAGAACTAAATACACCACCACACACAATTTCATTGGTTGGGAGGAACTTATATTCCATCCAGTAGTTCAAATTAGATTTTTTAGTGAAGCCAATGTCAACCGCCACAGAATTCCTAGTGTGGTGCTTTTTCTGTTTTCAGGAGTGGTAGCCACTCTCATGGCCAAAGAAGTGATAATTTTGTGGTAGCTGACAGAAAACGAATTTCCCCCCTCAAAACTGTCATTTTTTAGGATTTTAAGGGGTAAACTCAACCACCCAAAAGGTTAAAAAACCCTGACCTCTACATATTTTCCCCCATGCTTTCTCATCTCTTCTATCTGCTCTGCCTCAGGGCAACAAGTGCGGCAGAGCCACCCACTATGCAGTATAAACTAGCACTTTGGGGGTTAGTTGTTACAAGTTACCGTCACTACATGAGATTGATAAACCTAGCAGGACATGGAATTTCTAGAGATACAAAACCATTCTTTAGCCTTCACCTAAACATTCTTTTGAAAGAACTTACTAAAAATGTGAGATAAAATGATTGTAAGTTAATGCAAGTTTCATTGCAGCATCTTAAAATGATTTTAAGAGGAAAAAAAAGTATGAAGATTAAAATTACCATCCAGCTTTCCTTCCATTTCCATGCCAAGCACCAATCGGTACTAAATCAAGGGTATCATTTAATCCATCCACATAATCTCGCTTGACCTACAAAATGAATTATGAGAATATGATACAGATTTAATACCTAAAATGTCCATAGTCGTGAGGGACAAGAACTAACTTTTAACCATTTGTCAGAACGCTTTGATGGAAAATAGCCAGCCTCAACATCCAATGTTTTCACCATAATTCCTTCACATGAAGAGCGGAGTGCATCTTCCAGGAAAGCATTTATCTTAGTTAATGTGGCTTCACAGGCTAAGCAAGCATCATCTGCTTCAATCTACATTTAAGTACTCATATATATATGCCTTCACTAAATAGATTTCCGTAGAAAATAGTAATCATAATCTGAAGCGCTTACAGTTGTTTCCTTTGCATATTCAAAATACCCAGGTTTCTCATCATAGAATAAATCCTTCAGATCTGTATAATTTCCAAGACAAAAAAAAGATTAATATGAAAGTGTAATTACAAGTTACAGTACATTTTTGCCTTGCCTGCCAGAAAATGCAGAGATTTACAATATAAGATGATTAGATGCATACATTTTCGTCTAAGGCGTAGAGGAAAACCCAATAACCTGCAAATTCAAATGAAATATCAACAACTGCTTAAGGATAATTTGTCTCATATATATTATAGAGCAAATCAATACTGCCCCAACAGACCTACTTTGCATCTAATTAGAGATTCACATGTTTGATCATCATTGATTAACTGCACTATTGTACAAATGAGAAAATCACACATTTTTTTACCCTATCTAGTTTTATGGTCCATCCTACATTGCACCATCTTGTAAACGACCCACCCTATACTCCCACACAATCAATATACTATCCAGTAGTTAGGATAAAACATATTCAGTATAGTGCACACCAAACAAGGCCAACGTGTTCACGAGACACATTTGCTAAACTCATCACCAATTTATATAAACTTGAGTGAAAGAAAATTACTGCTCTCCATTTGCAAACATGATATCAAAGACAAAGATGCATATAGCCACCTGCATGAACAGAAGATATCAGAATTAAATCCAGAGAATTAAACTGTAAATAGATTTGAAGAAAAGAAAGAGAAGTACAAAGAAAGATAAGAAATCCTACTACAAGAACTAAGTCAAAAACCAAACCACACCAAATACAAAGGAACCAAATCAAAGCAAAATGATCTAAATAGAAAAATACAAAGAAGAGGAAGAAGAAGAAAAGAGCATAATTTCAACAGAGCTCTCCAATCCCTCTCTAACTTCCATGTTCTTGATAATTAAACAAATGTTTTGATACTTCATCCTATTAAACCCTTCAAAAAGTTAGTGAGTCACATAATAACATTCCTAACATTGTCAACTCATTGGTTTTGATCTAAGTTAATTACAACCTGAAGTTAAACAGCTATGCTGTCCATAGAACAAACAGTTACCAACATCCATTGTATTGAGATATTTATTGAGTACGCGTGGGTAGTTTTCTTCTTGCCAACCCTTGTGAAAATATAAAGCTCCCTCTAAGGTCGAGTCTTCTATTTTGAACTGTACTACTGAACAGAATTAATACAGATGACACGTGTTTCATAGGTCAAATGCAAATGTCCAACCTTAATGCTCTCTGCAGTCACTAATGCATCTTTGCCACCTCTCCCTCGTGATGATAGCTCCTGGAAAGACATAATCCTACATCCATTTTTCCTGTCAATACCAACAACCTGAAAGGAGCAGGAACTATAAAATTATGAATGAATACTAGGAGCTAAGTTAACAAGAACAAATATAAAGAATATCATGGCAAGAACTTTTTTTGTACTTCCACATCCATTATGAAAGTTGATGCAACAGGCTTGCTGGATTCCTTGATTATGTCAATCAGATCAGGAAATCTTGAAGTTGTTTCGTCCCCATTTCTTGAAAAAACACGAATGGATCCATCAACTAATTTGTGAATTTGAGCCCGTTGACCATCATACCTGGGATGGGATTACATTAAACTCAAACAAGTGATGTAAAAGAAAAATGTAATTCATCTTGAACAAGAGAGAGAAGTAGTGCCAAAGCGGATCTTACTACTTAACAAAATCACCACATTGAAAGATATTAATAAACACACAAGATCATAATTTTAAATCTATCCAAGCGATTCTACAAGTTTCACATAAAATTGATTATACATGAAGCTATCTTGACCTTTTTGCACCTACTACTACCTCTATTTTGTACAATAGTGCAAGTAATCACTGCACTATGACCAATTTTAGAAATTCTTCTATAAGAAACCAGATTAGAATTTCAAATTTTGAAACTGAGAATGTTAAAAGTTTAGGCTCTTTTTTCACAGGCAATCTGATGAATCTGCCTTGTACCAGCTTTCCTAACCTTCCAAGACCATTTTTAAAAGATTAAATCTTTAATTTTGATACATAAAGATGTTTTCTTTTTTTTTAATAGTCAACTCGCAAAAACTTTAGAATTCACAGTCTAGGAAACTTGACAGCTCGTTGTCCCATAAGTTTGTAAAGGCATAACCAAGAATTGTATAGCATTGTAAAGGATTCATCAAATAGGACACAGGATTGTATAGCATTGACATACAAAGTTGATAAACATTGAAGTCATGTAGAATTGCATATAAAATTACTATTTTAATATGCACATTGCTTTAACAACCAACCTGTTGTGATTGAAACTTCACATGATCCACTAACATATCCCACCAAAATATTACATGACAACTTGCTCCTTTATGTTCATCGTTGAATGCAATGAGATGTCAAGAGAGAAGTGAACATAAAAGGAAAACAACTAACTAATTAAGGAATAGGGCATACTTATATTCACATGTAAATGCTTTATTTTCAAATAGCTTCAGTGCTTGAGGAATACCATTGGTGATCCTATGAAGAAATGGAAAATACAAGAATCAATTGGGAGTTAATAAAGGACTCGTGAAGACTCCTGAAGTTAAGAAAAGGTTCTAGAAACTTGAAATCAAATCATCAAGATTTCAAGAAAGGGGCAATATATGGAATAGTATATACTTTGCTAGCATAGGCTTGATAGGGATTCCTGGAACCATTGATAAACTTGAAACGGAAAAATCAATGCCTTTGTTCATGAGAGATGGAACTATGAGATCCTGCATAAAGTAAATGACATTTTTTTAACATCATGAGACTGCTTTATTGCTTAGAGTCAAAACTAGGCAGATTATTCTTCATGAATCAACCTTAAAACAAACAAATATTAATTACAGACCATCGAGAGAAAACCAGAACAACTCAAACAAAGTTATTGGAACCTGAAGATAAATTACTGCTAAAATTGTATATCAAACATAATCAGTATTTGATCATATTAATCAATGCAGTAGATATAAACTTAGAATGCCTATACTTTCTCACTTTCAACAACAGCTGCTCAGAAACAAAGAAACATTTAGATACCAAGCTTCCTATCTCCTACTATATGAGAGTACTGTAGAGTCTTAACAACAGCCTAATGAATGCATGAATTCTGTGGTTTCAATCAGAAAATCTACCAAACACAAGACTCACGATTCAAATGTATAATACTTACCAGATTAGGCAGTATGTTATATGCTTCAACAACTGCCATAGAAAGAACCTGGGGAGTGAGGGAAAAATATTTAGTGACAGTCTGGCAGATATAAATTGTCACTTCTTTCTACTATTAGAGCATTTTTTACCGACAAAACAAGTCCCATGAACTAGAAACTTCTAACAATGCCTTGTATTATGTGTTACTCATGCTTTTTTCTAAATGTATTCTCCGATATGGTTATCTTATATACTAACATTAACATAATCTTATCTCCTATTACATTGAAGTTCCTCTACATAGTAAATGGTAGATGAAAAGTGATTATTATGACAAAATAATACCAATCATTAAAAAGCAGATAGGGAAACAAAATAGCACGTTAATGCATAAACTTAGTCATAGGTAAAAGATGACTGCAGAATGAACCTGAAGTTTCTCCTTCAAATTTTCTGCAGTTCCTCCTTGGTGAAAAGTGGGGCTAGAATTCATAGCAACAGCATGAGCCAATGCAGGCAAAACAGTTCTAAGCATGGCCCCAATCCTTAGGTTCCTGACCTACACATGAAGCAGAGTTCAAACTTGGACTCAAGCATACAAGGATAAAAATATCTATTGATATCAAGGCACTTGAGTGTATACCACCAGTTACCATCATATACATACATTCTATATTGAAATTTAATGTGTAGAGAGAATATTACACAACCTAGCCTGATATGACTGCCGATGAACTAACTTAAGCACATATAGTGAAAAAACTTATGATAGAAGACAGTGACAAGTTATATAATGGTAAGTTAAATCTGTTTTGGATTTAATTGCATACAGTTGATGATGGTAAAAGTGATTCATGTCCATAACTTAACCTTTTAACTTCAGTAACAACATGAAGTACGACTACCATTTCTAAGTCACCATTCATTAAAAGGCAATGGAAGTTGGAACTATTGAAGCTGTCAGATATCCAAATTGAAGGTGAACAGAAGATAGATAAGGTGTGCAAGGGAATTGCCTACTACTGAACTTGATTATCATGTGTGTAAAATACAAAATACCGCATCTTTCATTCAAATACCTGTCAGAGGGATTGTTGTTATATAATAAAACACAAAAATCTTTATGTTTTTGTACATGTGGATTTCACTCAGTAGCTCTCTGTTCTACTGATTATCTATCAGTTAGCTAGGCTGAGCTGTCAGTGTAAGATGATTGGCTTAGCTTGCTGCCTTTAAATATGTATATAAATACAGACAGTTGTACTCGGATTAAACATATGAATACATTTCAGTTTTTCGGTTGAAATAAACCTTAGTTTTCCCTCTCTTCTTCTTTCAGATTAACATAGTTTCTACATATTCAATATTGAGAAGAATGGTTGCCGCATGCTTCTGCCTTTTAATGGCATGGAGGACGACCGTATTATTAAATGGTAAGGTTAGGAAACAGTATTTCCTCAAAATCATGTTTCCTCTCTGCTTAATCTTTAAAGGCAAACATTATTTTTTGAGCTTAATAAATTATATTATTCAGTGAAGATACTTAGCAATGATTTTGCAACAATATACATTACACAAAAAAGAAAAAGAAAAAAGAGTAACAAGTAATCACAAAAGCAAACTAAGACCATGACAAGGGAAAAAACACTCTTAAGTGTACACAACTATTCCAAGTCATGTGCACCAAGTTGAAGACCCTAAAATCAAGGATGACTACAAAGGGACTTATTCTAGGTGATTTATGGGACACTGATGATTAAAGAATAAAGTGAGGTAAAGGCTGGGTGAATTTATAAACTGTGCTTCATTCTTGACTTCTTGGTCAACTTCTCATTCTTTATTGGTTTGTCCCCTTTCTCATGTTTATGATCACAATAAGAAATGTCATGTCTGCAGCATAGCAAATAAATCAAGACACATCCTCATCTGTTTGGAGATAAGATAAGCCCAAATCCAAATTCCTCACTACTACTTAGAATCTTTCTTTTCCATAGACCCAGTTGAAGCAGTATATGTACACATACCTTGATGAAATTTATCTAAAATATGGCTAAATACCTAACCATAACAATCTGTAAGTGCCACTATAAGCCATTAATAAGCTTTATAGTGCATCTAATAAGGATAAATACCTATATAACAATCTGTAACTGTAAGTGCCTTGACCTTGAAATAGGATAAACTTCCCTCCCACCAAACTTCTATGCACCAAAAAGAAAAGATATTTACCAAGGTACGAACAAGAAACTTCATCTCCTTCTCACGGCAGGAGTGCATGAGATGAACAATAATGCCTTTCTTCCGAGATGTACTTCCACTGCCTGTTTGTACACTGATGAACACTACATAAGAGCATGTGGAGCAGAACTAAAAGTCCACCTAACTAAAGAGCAATACAAACATTTGAATTACATTAAATTAACCACGACCCTAAGTCTGGCACCAACTTTAACTAAACATCTGAAGAACAGACAATTGGGAGGTATTATATTCATTGTGTGATCTTAGGTTACCATACGAAACAGAATGGCTGTCAATACCTTATCTTTTGTAGCGCAGAGAAAACATCCTTAATTAGAAGTGGTGTAGGTGGTGCAAGCAATCTCTGTGTTTGACGAAATTCTTGAGCAACATCACCTTTAACCATTGCAGGTTATTTAAGTTATTCAAAATCCTCAAAGATAGAACAGGTATAGTAGTAAAACAGTAAAAAATTATGAAACAATCATCCAACCAAGATCACCAAATTTGTTGTACATCTCCCTTATTTTCAAACGATTTGTTCCACATGCCTCTTCAAGTGCTGCAGTGACTAAACTTCCACCAATATTTAGTTCCTGAAATTAATAGTATAATGTAAGGAACTTTGTTAGTTCATAATAACACTCTTATTGCAATACTGTAGACTCCTATTCGCATTCAAACTTAAATAACACCCAGAAACAGCAATGTATGTTTGCAGATAGGTATTTTTATGGTATAAATAAAGTGACCTTTAAATTGGCTGATAGATTTTAGTGGTAAATTTTTAATCTAGAAGTAAGAAATACTATTCACTTCAAGGGGAGAAGAAAAATCATGCAGAGTGACATAGTGGACCCTGCTTCCTACATCCTACATGTTCACATGTTATTTATAACTATATATAAAGGGGATATGAGACTTTGGTATACACATTTTTGTGTTCCATTTTGCCCCTATATCTTCCTCCATAGTTCTTCTTGGGTGAGAATTGTACCCCTATATTATAATTCGGCCTTATTCCTAATCAATGTGAGGTCTCTTACACACCTCCTCACCTTGAGGAATGAACATCTCGAGCATAGGATTAGATATTTATAAGTGATCTAATAGGCTTGATAATGGTTGCATAATAACCCCAAAGAACTTAACTAGGATAGGCTATGAATGACTTTGATACCATCTTAGTAAGTGGGTTATGTCTATCTCAACCTCACAAAACAAACTTCTAAGGTAAGGATTGTACCCCACTTATATATTATAATCTGACCTTATTTCTAGTTGACGTAGGTTCTCCAACAATTCTCTATTTATTCTTATAATTACACTCTTCAAACCACCCATTGATATCATTGAATTTATTAATTTTTAAAAAATAAATAGAGGCTCGAAAAACCTCTTTTATCATAAAACAATAAATAAATAACTAGGGTGTTGAAATCAAAGCTACACTCCTTGTTGTGATAAAAAAATGAAGAAAAAGGAATAGCAATTCAAAGAAAAACTAGAGATGCAAAATGGCTAGTTTTGATACAAACAGTCGCCCTCAAACAACAACGAAGGGAAATGCCATAAATAACAAATTGTCAAAGTGTTCGCCAAGGAACTCAGGTCCTAGGCTTCAAAAACTTGATACAGCACAAATAAAAGAGCAAAGGAAAGGATAAATGTTTACTTTAATTTATTCATTTTTTTTTCAAATTACTCAGCAGCCATTTCATTCTCATCAATGATAAAGATTATAAGCCCAAATTGTCAGACCAGGAAAACTTACCTTATTTTCATGGTCTGCAGCAATTTTGTTTGTGCATAGATACACTGCAGGAAGCACATCTGCTGGAGATAAGGCCAACAGACTGTGTGATAGAAACATTGCATGCAAACAATGTTCTTTATAATTAGCCAATTACAGGAAAAACTGTTTCATTATTCATAAAAAGGAGAGTGGAAATGGATAATACAAAGAGTGCGACTAGTAACAAGTGAACCTTCTGAACATATTGCATAACAATGAAGTAGCTTTAATCTTTCCTCTCTCACCCTCAAGCAGGTTGAAGGTTCGTGCAATATGTAAATATGGTGCAGGCTGTCCATCTGTCCAACATGCTGCTCATTTATGTCGATTGTATACATAGGTCACAAGACAGAACATGAATATTAAAAAGTAAAAATGAAGTAAAAGTGAGGGGTTGAAGAACTTCTAAACCAATATATCCGGGGGATAAAAATTAAAACAAACCATGTTCTTTAGGGTTGTATTTCTCTGGTGGTAGAGATAGTTGAGTGGCATCTACATTATCTTTTAACACTTTCTGCCCAGACATATCAGGCGTAACTCTCAATCCCTCTGACGCATGCTTCGTTATTGAAGGTCTATCAATTGTGCTCTTCTCTGTAACTGATAATTCATTTTCATTTTCGCTAAGATTTCCAGAATTACAGTAATATATATCCAGTGCTTTATTGACATCTCCTTTTGTCTTCTTAATTATAGTCATGGCATGATTCTTTAATGACTCATTCCCATTTATTATCTGCAAAAATTGATCAATTTCATCCTTGTATATTTGTCCAACATCAGTCGGCAACAAGTCCACAACTTCAGAGCTTTGGTCAAGCTTTGGTTCAGAATTATCAGATTGAGTACCACCAGGCATCTCAGGTGTTACTTTACTGAAGAATCTTGTAAGTGTGGACTGCTTCGAACCACTTGGTTCAGATTTTGCTTTGACTTTGCCTTTTTTGTTTAGCTTACTGTCACTACTTCTCTTCCTTTTGGCAGGACTTTTGGCAGGAGATATGGGACTGGGTACTTTACGCCCCAGGATAGTTGATTTGGAGTCTTGACTCGGAAAAATGTCAATATTTTCGCATGTCTTGTTTGTATTATTAAGGCTAGGTTTTACAAGTGAATCAGTGTCATTTATTGTGCAGCACTTGGATGTTGAAACAGGAGTTTGACAGGAAATCACTTGCTCATGAAACTCAGTTTCACGTTCATAGAAATTAGAAACAAGTTCAACAACGTTGCTCCCTGAGATGCTGATCATATCCAGCATCTGGACTCGGGTGACCCACTTGGGCAAACAAAAACTAAGTTCTCGAATTATTTTCTCTTTTTCTTCATCATTCAGCAAAGTAGGATCTTGTGTACAAGTATCTCCCATAAAAGAAGGCAAACCCACACTTTTATCACCTTCTATCTCCTCCAATGGAATGACCTTTTCTTTGTCCATGCCTTGACTTGGTTCCAGAGCATCACTAACACCCTTCTCAGCCTTGAAACCCTCTTCACCAGGTGCACGGCAAAACCCCCTTAAAAACTCGTGCTTGTTAGCAGTCTCATCGACCAACCCGGCAAAATGCTTCCTAATTCTGTCAGCATGTTTGCTGTCACTCTTCTCTACATCCAAACCCACAGTCGGAACAACTCGCTTTGGCTTCAAAAACTTCACATACTCCCTCAGCTCATCATAGTTCGAGTGCTCACTATAGGGCACAAGATGAATCTGAAATGAATCCTTGGACTTCACTGCAAACCTACCTCGCTTCACCTCATAGGTCCACCCGGTTGGAACAAAGCCCACAACCCTGGAGTATGAACCCCCTCTCTCAGCCATAACCTCCTTCATCTTCACAAAATTAGGCCTAAAGTATGGCCAAGTCTCCCCCAACACATTCCACCCAACTACATGAATATTACTCTCTAACACATTCTCAGTAAACTCACCGCTCTCACCATACCCAAGAACCCTCAAAACCTCCATCTTCTTAGCATCAACATTTATCTTCCTCTTAAACCTACGTGCAAGCTCAAGCAAAATCTTTTCCTTCCCAATAACATAAGTAGCAACAAGAAACAGAACCTTATCATTACTATCACCACACTCACGCTCAATCCTCTCCACAACACTGGCAACGTAATCAATGGATTCATCTTGCGAGGGGAAAACGAACTTAGGGTTACAATACGTGGTGTCGAGAAACACCGCATCGGCACCGACGAAGGAGGCGAGGGCGGGCTCGGAAACCATGGAAGGTGAAAAGCGGAAGTCGCCGGTGTGGACGTACCTTAGGGCGGCGGTGCCATCGGCGCAGGGGAGGGCGAAGAGGAACTGGACGGCGCCGGGGCAGTGGTTGGCGTCGAGGAGGGAGACTTGTACGCCGTCAATGAGGAGCGGTTGGCGGAGGGGGAGGGGGACAACGAGGGCGGCGGGGACGTGGAGGATGTGGCGGAGGAGAGAGGCGGTGGTGGCGGAGCAGTAGATGACGCCGCGGGACCAGGAGGCGGAGAGGCCGGTGTAGTGGTCGGAGTGGAAGTGGGAGAGGAAGTAGGAGTGGGAGTGGGGGCCGGCGTGGCGGAAGGCATCGACGAGGAAGCGGGTGTGGGGGATGAGTTTGGAGTGAGGGACGGAGGAGGGGAGTGGGGGGAGGGCGGCGGAGGGTGGAGGAGGGGGTTGTTGGAGGGTTGTTAGGGCGGTGAGGAATAGCTGAGTGGAGTCTAGGGTTTCAGAATCCATGGAAGTTGGAAGAGTAATCAATCACATTTGGGAGAAGGAATTGGAATGGAAGAAGAAAGAGGATTTTCAGGTCTGGAATCAGAAATGGAATGCTATTTTCTTTCTTACTAATTTCAGGTGCTTATATAGTGACTGTGGCTGGCGCCAAAACTAATATACAAGTTATCGCCAGGGACATGCACATTTTGTTACTTTCAGGTTCCCATTTCTATTTTTTTAGGCTCGGAGGCTAAAATTTTCCAGTTCCAGGCATCATTATGAAAGGAGAGATTCACTTTCTAACTATATTAGTGGCATTTAATGGATTAATTATTTGAGAACTTTTTTTAGTTACTTTATTATTTTTTTTACTAGAGTTTAAATATAGTCTATTTTATTTTATAAAAATACTTTCATGTTAAATATTATTTATGCAATTTAATTTCTCAACTAGATTAACCCATAATCTCAAATCAAGTAACAGATATAGCTTTTCACCCCTTTTTTTCTGGTTAGTCCATATTAAATGACATGTTCGCATAAGATTTAAACTTTCTAAATTATAATTATGATTGCCAAAGTTCTTTAAATTAATAAATGCTTACCCTTAGATTCTTATGAGGCATGACAGATAGACAGAATTAAATATTTTCTGATAAAAAAAACACAGCCAAATTTAACCTCATATAATCTGAATAATCCTTACTGGGCAAGTCTTTACAAGGAAACTTTCATTTCGGAAACATTGGTATGCTAGGAAAAGCCAAAAATTAAATATTTTCAGACACTGTAGGAAGCAGAGGGCAACATCTAACAAATTAAAAGAAAAAAAGCAAAATATCAGATTACGCAGACTTTGCACCCTCAGTAGAGTATACATGTATCAGATTACGCAGACTTTGCACACGCAGGCATTTGGCATTGGTGGCAAAATTTGCTCTACAAAATGCTGACTACACTACAGATTAGACTTGTCATTTCTTTCGCTTTCTCTTGGCTGGTCCTTTCGTTGAAAGCATTTTTCTTGTGTTTCCTCTGTCACTTTTCTGCCATTGAAAACATTTCCATAAACCTTACAGTTTCAAAATTTCAATTTAAAATGTCTTATAAATGAAATACTGGTGTTCGTTACCTTCTTTCTGAATCTCTTTTTATGCTGCTTCTGCCCTTTGTCATTCTTCTCAGCATCATCCTAAAAAGTTCTTAAATGATTTAGTTTTCCAAGCATGTTCAATTCAGTAACAGATAATTATTTTATTTAACTGAGTTGCAGTAGAATGCAATTGAGCTGTTGAACAACCAACCTCGGTATCTTTAGATGGCATCTCTGCTATCTCTTGATTCTCAATCTCACCATCACTGTTGAGCATAGCCTTCAGTCTACCCTCACTAAGTAGTTTTTCAGATCGAGCATGTCTCTACAGTAATTACAAAGTCATCATTCAATCAATAAGAAGCTTTACAAAATGACAAGAAAAAGTTGATAATCGAAGTTGATCATATTGCCGAGAGTTGAATGAAATGCTAGTTTTACCCTCTTAGGTGGTTTAGTTGGAATGAACAATTACTATTAGCAAACGCAAACTAAAAGCAAGTCCTCCACCTCCAGAGGGAACAATCTTTGACATTACCACATCTATGAAGTTTTTTTTGGTTTATTAGGCCAGAGGAAAATACTATTAACGTTAGTCTACTACTGGGTTTTATAAAAAAAAATGCAGGTTGTCAGGGAAAAAGTAACCCATCTCTCTTTGATTGAACTTATTATGACATCGTGGCTAAGTTATAGAAGGGAGGAGATTAGACTATTTTGTCTTTCTAGTGTTTCATTAGAGTATCTTCTTCTCTTTTTCTTCGGATTAGAGAGACAAACCTTTCGACCAATAAAAAGTAAATACTCTAGATAAATTACACATACATTCATCACATCCTTTGCAGAAATTCCATGCCATTTTGAGCCAGTTATATACTGTCACTCACTTAAAGGAGTCCAGCAATAATTCCCCTTCCTAACTCACTTCATTTAATTATAATACTAATCTACACTTGCTGCCAGCAATATACCGTAACATCCTTTTTATCGATATACACTCAATGGTGAACAACTTTTGCTTTTACAAGGATTGTATAAAAAAATGTAGCTATGTGTTGAAGGATCCCAAAGTATGGTGGTCCTATCCTAGAGTATGTAATTAACCATGAACTTATCGCTGTTTCCTTTCTCAGAACAACTTTCAAACCCAGTACTAATTTCCAGCCAAATGTATGTAATAAATGCAGTAATTGACAAAGAATAAATAAGATAGGAGTTTATGAATTTTTTCTCAAAACTAAAAGTACTACGAATAATAAAAGCTGTTGCTTAAGCATAATAAGCCACCAAAAGAAAAGCACATTACCTTTGATTGCAGATGATCCCTCAAGGTGTCTTCAGATAAACAGGTAATTCGGGGGCATATCTTGCACTTAAATACTGATTTGTGTTTTAAGACACAAGATGGCACATCTGCCGGTAAGGTTTTCTTTTCAGCAATCACATCAGAATTTTCAGTATCACGTTTACTCAGTAAATCCTTGTTAAAAAGCATGCGTCTTTCATTTATAGCTCCAGCGTCATCTTCACTGAAGAGCATACCTGATGTTTTACGTCAATGTTAAAATAATCATGAAAGGATTATTTCTCAAGGAATAAAGCCATGGAAGTTACAGAAATAACTAATACAACGAATGCTATTATCCCATAATAGACATCTACTTGACATTCAAAAGTAAAATGACAAAAGAATTTTGAATGAGTACAAAAGCTCAAGACTTAAATCTCAAGTAGACAAGCACAAACCAAACCCTAGTGGCAAACTACATCTTCTGCATAAAGGTTTTCTCTTGAGTACATATCCCTGAAAAATTGTTCATTGAATTTAATATTGTGAAAAGGAAAAAACCCAAGGTCAAAGCCTAATATGTTAGGAACCAAAAATAGATATGAGAAAGAATTTTATTGAATAAGAGGAAAAAAAAAATAATATGAGAGAAACTTCTTCTCCCTGTGTTTTCCCTCATAAAGAGTCAATGCTCAATTTACAACAACAAATCTGAATTTATCTAATCCTTCCTCCTCTGTTTACATCTAACTAACCCCTCTAACTAAATACCTCATCAATATTTAACTATCTTAATTAACTTCATCTTCTCCTTATATCCTAACAAATAGTAGTTACCATTATTCCGTTACATCAATAAGCTGAAAGAGTACATTTGCATGACTTGTTTCCTTACTGATAGAGCATAATTCTGTGTTACCTGTCGAGTCGACATCAATATCATTCGCAGAACTATCCTCACTTGCATACCCTGAATGTGCCAAAATACCAAAAAAAAGTGACTAACATTAACAAATAACAAACCCCGTTATAACAAAAACACATGTCGCTCTTATAGTGAACTCTATGATTCCGTAATCAAAAAGCAACACCAGCTAATGCAATTCTACATATCTCGTAAGTGCTAATACTACTAAACACATTTTACAGAGCGAAACAAAAAAACAAACAGTTAAATAAATAAACCAACCAGAAGAAGTTGAACCGGCTTCATCATGATTCGGTTTCGCTTCTGCAGTAGCATCGTCCTCCGACTCTTCTTCAGTGGCTTCTGCTTCGGCTTCGAGCTCTGAGTCCGAAGAAGAAGAAGACGGATCCGAGCCATCTCTGTCACCGTGGTCGAGCTTGAAGAACCTCCTCTTTATCATTTTTTTCGTTCTGTAAACAAAACTAATGAACCAATAAGCTCGTTCACGCTATGAAGAGACTTCACCGATAACAAACGCAAGCAATAGTGCATAGATGAGTGAATGAACGAAGCTGCTACAGAGAGAGAGAGAGAGAGAGAGAGAGAGAGAGAGAGAGAGAGAGAGAGAGAGAGAGAGAGAGAGAGAGAGAGAGAGAGCG
>Ga0123342_1001197_pt1 | contig 43425 bp, 33 predicted proteins | sample Turbeawhitnodule_FD_89960 | JGI IMG/M metagenome (GOLD analysis project Ga0123342, IMG submission 89960) | Root nodule microbial communities of legume samples collected from Mexico - Turtle bean Mexico white nodule | ecosystem: Host-associated > Plants > Roots > Nodule | place: Mexico: Nepantla...
AAGCTGGCACAATTACCAAAAGGTAAGAAAGCAATTGGGTGCAAATGGGTATTTGCAAAGAAAGAAGGATTTCCTAATAAAGAAGATGTTCGCTACAAGGCAAGGTTGGTTGCTAAAGGCTTTACTCAGAGGGAGGGAATTGATTATAATGAGGTATTTTCTCCAGTTGTTAAATATTCCTCCATTCAAATTTTGTTGGCCTTGGTAGCACAGTTAAATTTGGAGCTAGCTCAACTTGATGTAAAGACCACGTTCCTACACGGTGATTTGAAGGAGGAAATCTATATGACTCAGCCAGAAGGATACAAGGTTTTTGGTAAAGAAGATTGGGTTTGTAAACTTAGCAAATCGTTGTAGGGACTGAAACAATCTTCGAGACAGTGGTACAAACGATTTGATAAGTTCATGAAGGATCAGAAGTACAAGAGAAGCAAATACGATCACTATGTGTATTTGCACAGACTTCAAGATTGTTCCTACATGTACTTACTCCTATATGTTGATGATATGCTTATTGCAGCAAAAAGCCAAGTTGAGATTGACAGGTTAAAGACTCAGTTGAGTAAAGAGTTCAAGATGAAGGATTTGGGGGAAGCCAAGAAGATTCTCGACATGGAGATAAACAAGGACAGAGAGGGGGAAACTTTAGCTGTCACAAAAGTAGTATTTGCAGAAGGTACTACAACGTTTTGGTATGCACGAAGATATAAAACTTGTAAGTACTCCACTTGCTCCTCATTTGAAATTGAGTAGTCGTTTATCTCCGACGACTGATGAAGAACGAGAATACATGGCGAAAGTTCCATATGCAAATGCAGTTGGAAGCTTGATGTATGCAATGGTGTGTACGAGACCAGATATTTCACAGGCTGTTAGTGTTGTTAACAGGTACATGCATGATCCGGGCAAGGGTCATTGGCAAGCTGTGAAATGGATTCTATGGTACCTCCAAAAATACCGTAGATGTTGGATTGACATTTGAGCAAGATAAATCACTTGGCCAATGCATGGTTAGAAATTGTGATTCTGATTATGCAAGTGATTTGGATAAGCGACGGTCTACAACTGCCTATTTGTTCACTTTAGCAAAAGCGTCAGTTAGTTGGAAGTCTACCTTGCAGTCTACAATGGCTTTGTCTGCGACAGAGGCAGAGTATATGGCGATTACAGAGGCTATGAAGGAAGCAATTTGGCTTCATGAGTTGCTTAAAGACTTGGGAGTTGGTCAGAAACAACTTGAGGTATATTCTGACAGTCAGAGTGCTATTCATTTAGCAAAGAATCAAGTCTTTCATGCACGGACGAAACACATTGATGTTCGCTATCACTTTGTGCGTGAGATTCTCGAAGAAGAGGAGATTGTTCTCCAGAAGATTCACACTACGAAGAATCCTGTAGATATGCTCACGAAGGTGTTACAAGGGCCAAGCTTAAACACTGTTTAGACTTTATTAATATCTTGCACATTTGAAGTTGGCACCTAGAGGCGCAAATTTGAAGCACCGCAAAATTGTCTTTGTTATGATTGTTTGAGAAGATTTGTATTTGGTGGGACTTGAAATTAAGCCAAGGTAGAAATTTGTTGACATTTTTTGCTTAATCCCAAGTCCCACATCGGTGGGTTCATTGTTTGGGAAGGAGGTCCGAGGGTTATAAATTAACCTCTCCTCGTTCACTATAGTATATCCTAATTTGTAATATCTTCTCCCATATTAATAAAGTGGGTTGTTTCCGCTGTGCTAGGAGATTATGATAAATTGGTCGAACTCCAATAAAAAATTTCGGGTGTGTTCTTTCCTCTTTATCTCTTTTATTTTTCCTCATCTATTTATTGGTATTATGCTATTTTCTTTTCAGTAGTAGTATAATATTTAATATTATTTGTTGGGTAGCTCTGTTAGTGTTTTGTCTGGTTCATTTGTTTTGTACTAGTTCATTTCACTAGTCGTGTTATTTTAGTGGAGAAATTACCCGATTTTCTCAACAATCCATTATTCTTTGGTTCACTTATAAATCTAAGTACTTGTTTGGATAAGATGTTAATCTTTGGTATGATATACTTCATTCGGGTCTTTCGAAAGACATGAATTGATATTCCGCTAGTTAAAGATCTATGATATATAAATCCATATGTTGTGTACCTTATTGTTGTATGTTGGTATCTAAATGAAATTGAATTATTGTGGTTGGTTATATACTTTTACTTATGTTGAGAATATATTTTAATATAGGTTACCCTTATATGAGTTGTTTGTATTGTGAACTGCAATAATTATAACATATGCACCCTTATATGAGTTGTTTGTATTGTGAACTACAATAATTATATAGATATATACAAACAATAATATAAATATTTTACTTATTTCTTTATTCTTCTCTCATAAATATATTTGTATTTGTATATAAATTTAAGGTATAGTTTTATACTATTATAAGCTTAGTAGACATTCTCCCATAGATTTATAGTATTGTAGGTAGTTTTTTTTTCTTCTAATGGGCTACACATTATATCAAACCTTATGATTTACGCCGTGCATTACATGGACCCAAACCCAGTTGAATTTCAAAATTGAAACATTTCGGTAGGCAATTATTTTCATAAGCAATTGCACTAAAAGAAAATAAAAAAAAATTCCACAAATTAGAATTACTTTAAACAGAACTTGTTATAAAAGCTTTTGAACATTAATCTTTTATAACTATTTTTTTTAACTTATGCATACATTATTTAATTTTAAAAAATATTTTTATTCTCATATAGATACTTTTACTATTGTGCTCTTCTATTATATAATTTGATCGCACATGAAACAAATATACAGACAGTGGTCTTTTTCTTTGTCAGATTTAAGACTAAAACTAATGATTTTTTTTTTTGCAAAGGTAAGTAATTTATTTTATAAATTTTAGGATGTTAAAGTAACCAATCTTACAAACTAAAAAATTCACTTGTATCTCTCTATGTTGGATTCTATGAAGCTCCAAAAAAGAAAAAAAGAAAAGAATAAGTCAACACATTATTTTTACATTAATGTTAATAAATGATTTCAAGATAACATAATTTGAGAAAAAAATGAAAGGAAGTTTTTTTGACACATGTAACATTAGCCCCAGGTCTGCTTAATTTTGCATCAGTTTCGCTATACTTGCATCATAGAAAGTCTGAAATTCTTTGTCCTCTTCTTCAAGTGTTACCATTTAGCATCTTCATAAGAAGTATGAAGAGAATATGTGTTAAAAAGTAATGTGAAATAGACAAAGAGAAAGCAAAAATGATTGGTTCTGAACATGTGTAAAGGAAGGTATAACTTAAATAAAGTGGCTGAAATAAATAAGACAACATTAATGTTAGTTATAAAGGTTGTTGAACAGAAGGTTTCTTCTGGAAAGTGGAAGCATGGCAAAGCATAAAGGTTTCCCTACTTGAAAGCAAAAATGCTGAAGAAGGAAAAATATATTCCTTCAAGAATTTTCTTTACGAAGGAAGGAACCAAAACCAAAACCAAATCCAAGAAATAATATAGAAAGGTGGAAAACAGTTCCTTATAATTCCACATGAATGAACTTCAAAACCATCAGCAAATCTTGTCTGGTTGGAGATGAGGAACTCAGGTAGTGAAGATTTGATCATCCACTGTGAAGATGAACAGCAAGAGAATAGTGAGGAGGATGACTACTGTGATCTTGATGACTATGACATTGATGAGTCCAACTATTTCTATGTGATCAATGCAATACTAAGTGGCACTGCTAGGCTCAATGTTCTCTTGCCTACAATCACCATCCTTGCCTTCAGCATTTTTGCACCTCTTCTCACAGATGATGGTAAATGCAACACACTGAACCGATGGTTGATGGGAACCTTTTTGGCCCTTTTGGCAGTGTCATGTGTGTTCTTCACCTTAACTGACAGCTTCAGAAGTGCCACTGGAAGGTTGTACTATGGAGTGGCAACATTGAGAGGGATATGGACTTTCAATGGGGGAAAGAAGAAGCCTCGTGTGCCATCAGATTATAGACTAAGATGGAGTGATCTTTTCTATGCATCATTGTGTTTGGTCTCTTTTCTTGCTTTTGCAGGCTTGCATCAAGATGTTGTCAAGTGTTACTACCCAGCATTGCCTAGAAAGCTCACCAACACTCTCCCTCTTGTGGTTGGTTTCTTTGTGAGCATCTTGTTTGTTGCTTTTCCATCCCAGAGAAGAGGAATTGGATACCCCTTCTTGCTGCAGAGAGATCCTTTCATCTCTAGACCTTGAACCCCACTTTGTTTCACCTTTTATATGATCATAATTAACATCACTTCTCTTGTGTAAGGAATTTAGCCAACACATTAAAGGGAAATTGATCTGTAAAGGGCTTAGATCCTCTTGTGTTAACAAAATATGATAATCTTATGTTTGTGAGAAACAAACAAAAACAAAAACAAAAGAGTGGTGATACTATCTAAAAGATTAAATACATTCATTTAACACCTACAAAAACATTCATTTGTTTTTTAATTTAAAATCTTAATATGTATTATTATATTATTAAAGTTGATTGTCAAGTGAAAGTATTCTTTCTAAAAATAAAATCAATGGACCTAACAGAAAATATGTCATAAGGGTTGTTTACTATGTGATAAGTGTTTTGCTAAAAGTAATTGTTCTAATAATCAAACATTTTATTTAGCAACTCGTTATTAAATTCAGTAATAATATAAAGAAATTTTTGGTCTATAACCTTGGGATCTGAAAATTATTGATATGAAGTCAACCAGGATTTTTTTTTAAGGAAAATGAAGTAGGATTATTACATGTCATAAAAGTTTTTAATTAATTTTAACACAATTACATTAATGAGAGATGCAATTTAGTTCTCTAGTATGAGTAAAGGATTTTGGGACCACAAAACACAAGATGGGCTGTGCCCAGCATCTCCATATATTTTTGAGGCACCCGTAGTTAGTATGTGATAATACCTTTTTGTTCTTCAGAAAAAAAAAAATAATAATCTTTAAAATCTCATACACTTTTTTTTTCCCTTCCATTTTATCTTATGGCAGCTCCAAGGACCTCCACTATTTTCTTGAGTGTCTTTCGTTTTTTCCATTTTTTAAAAATATTTCAGATTCTGGAAGATATATATTTGGATCCGGAAGTGTTCTATGGATTTATAGAATCTAGAAGCAATTTAAAATAAAATAAAATTGTATTACATAATCCAAAAACTAATCTCAGATCTAGAAATAACCTCTGGATTATGTAATCCGAAATACATTTAAAAAAAATGGTATTGTGGATAACATAATCCAGAAATCTCTTCTGGATTTGAGAGTAGTAAATGAATTATGTAATCTAGATATATTCTAGATTATATAAGCTAGAAGTTAATCTCGGATTACATAATCTAGAAGATAATCATGAATTCTAAAAAAGATTTTTGGATTACATAATCTAAAATATAAACTACTTTAACTTTATTTTTAGAAGGGCATTTTGGAATACAAAAATTTATTCGGGTAACGAAAAAAATTCGAAGGTGCAGAAAGAAACTACCCACAAAATGAGTGATAGGCTCATCTGGTTTCACTATTTTCCTTCTTCAGTTGCATTGTATATATTCTAATTCCGATTTAAAAAATATTACTTATAGTTAAGTAATTGTTTCCTAAATCTTTTTAATTATTTTTATCTTGATAGGTCGTTGAACTCTTACATTTGTTAATAACTTTAAAGGTAATTTTGTGGGACTTTGTTGATGATCCAAGTTTATTGGATCATATTTGTGAACGTGAAATACTATGTTATGTTTTTTTACTTGTTCTGGACCTAAAGTGTTTTCTATCCAAATGGTTTTTCTACCTTGGTGACTGGAAAATGTACTTAACAGAGTAAACTTTGTTGCTTTTGGTTTCCTTCAGCAACTATATACACCATTGGGATTGCTGGATTTCTGGAGGTTCAAAATAATTATTCTATGTTGAATGATGATAAACTTATTTCAAAAGACATTTTGGGTTTCTTGTGTTTTGTTGTTTTGGGTTTCTTGTATTTTATTGTTTTTGTTTGGTTGAGTGTAATCATGACAACTTAGGTCATGACAATTTTTTTTTATAAAGGTGGGAGATGATGTAAGTAGACGTTTTGGGACCGAAGGCCATGTTTTGATGTATGGATGATTTTTAGGTGTTTTTTTGGAAATTATGATCCGTTTCTATGTAATAAGATTGTAAAATTCCTAAAATGTCACATATTTATTTTATTATTTTTTTTAGTTTTAAAAAAATTATGTAGTTAATCATGTTGTATTAGGAGTTAAAAAAAAATTGAGAAAAAAAAAACAAGTGCGATTTAATCATGGCAAACCTTGAACACCAATCTTGATTCTTTATAAGTAAGAAATATTTAATTATGGTGAGTTAAATCTGGCTTTATTTGTAGATAATTTTTTCATTAAACACCAAATGTTCTAAGTAACCTTTTTAGGATTCAAAATGTCAATATACTGCATGACAACTTATGTGAATTTGTTTTCAACCTTGCTTGTTTGTGTACTCTTAATTCATCACAGTGACTATAGTTGTCACCCAGCTCCTCTAAACAAAATATATCCACAACTCCATCATATATACTATTATTGTTTGAAAATGAAAGAAATTGTTTTGAAAATGAAATAGGTTATACTAGGAGGAAAATGTGTATTCAAAATATCCATTGATGAGATTATTTTCTTCCCAATATACTTAGTTTCTGTTTATTTATTAAAATGATTTTAAATTTTCTCAACTTGTGTTTATGCACAGATAAAATATTTAAATACATTGAATTTGATTTTATATTAATTAAAATAGTTTTATTTTAAAAATGTTTCGTTGGATAAAGCAATTTAAATTGATTGAATTTTAATTTTTTTAATAGAGTATTTCAATTATCAATAAATGGATAATTTTTCTTAAATGTTAAACAATATTAGTTAATTTAGTTGAAAATTTTCTCCATTCAACATATAAAAAAATCCAAACAAACTATTAACAAAAAATAATATTAATGTGAATAATTAAAAAAAAATTGTAGGTACTGATAAAAAAAATTCATAACATGTGAACAAAAAGATAGTGTCTCACATTAGCGGATAAAATTCTAATTAATATTGAAAAAAACAAACAATTGTTTACCAGTGAAAATATTCAAATCCTATCTTGAAATGAAAAATTTCTTCTTAAAATTCTTCCAAGAAGCACACTATTACTGTTTCTCCAAACAGTGTAATGTGTTGTAAGTGTGAATTTTTTAACCCAAGGAAACTTTCACCTTGGATTTCTATTTAAGAGTTTTATTTTTTAATTTAACATTCAAATAGTAATAGCTTTACAGTTTGCTGATTTATTTTATATAGTATATTTTGAATGTGGTTTTACATAAGCAAAATATTATTATATTTATCCTTTATTTAAAGTTTTATTTATAAAATATTATGATAATTGAAACTAGGCAGAAAAATGGGGTCAGACCAGAAAGCAAAAATCTACCATGCCCCCACAAAATCATCATTTTTCTTCACTTACTAGCAAGAGACAAACTTCAAGAAACCCACAAGGAATTTGACAACTAATCCACACTCTTATTTTCTTATGTGAGAATGAGACAGAACAACCACCAATTCTCTTCAAGATATTGCACCAAGTTTATCTTCACTTTACAAGTTGACTTTTGTTTGTGAGAGGGAAGTTGACTTGATAAAAGTAAAATGGTGAGGATATATAAGACTGACTTGTTAGTAAAATATTTGGATAATTCTTTTTCTAATCTCTTTAATAGTAGTTAAAATTGATTCAAATTTACAGAATAGGGAATTTCAATTCTTATTTAATAAATCTTACATGAAATTTTATAAATTCTAAAATATTGCAATCAATAATAAAAGGGATTAAAAAAGTGTCTTTGTAAAGTGTTTTTGTTGCTAAATATGGGAGAGATTGACAAATAACAACACAATGGCTAGAAACAAATCATCTCATCACAACTGACAATTTGTTTGCTATAGATTGATCTTTCTGAGACATAGAAATCATGGAACTCTTGACAGAACCATTTCTAATTAAGTTTGTGTGCAATTGAAACTACAGCTTATATTTTTAAGAAGTTTTATATGAGTAGTTTATGAACTCTGCTACTGAAGGAATGATATATGAAATTAGAGTGATGAAAAAGTGGAGAAAAATATATTGGTCACTTCATTTTAGAGTCTCTTTTGGAGACTTCTCCATATACACTAATAGAATAGAAAAATAAGAATAAAAGTCAAAATTAACTTTCTTATTTAAAATGAACTTCTCCACAAGTTAAAATAAATGCAATCATTTTTTTCTTCTTTTACTTTTCATATAAATGTTAATGGAGAAACTCTTCCCAATTGATCCTAAGTCAACCTTGATACTTAACATAATTAAACCTTTTAGGATTAATGTTTTGAAAATTTCACTTAATTTCAATTAGTTTTTCGATGAAATCTAAAATGGTATCAAAACTTAGTTCTTTTTTTTGTCTATTCTACTACTTAGACTTGCATGGTGTGAGAGGCAACTACAAAGGAAAGGAAGTGTTACAAATTGTCTGTCTTTATTCTTGAAAGTTACTTTTGCTAGACAACTTTGGTTAATTCTTGAAGTGCAGACAGAAAATGCCAAATGAAGTAGAATCACACATTAGGATATTTTTATGACTAGAAATGTTTGGACTCTTTTACAAGAAAACTAGAGAAAGAGATAAATTGCACCCATAACAAAATTTAAAGGGGCAAAATAGCAATCCCATGCTATAAACTATCCCACCAGAAAATTCCCTAGTCTTATTCTATCTTATAGTTTTGACTAGGACTGCATTACAATTTCATCAAAATTCCAATTTCTTACTCGGTCCCTTGTCACTGCACGGCTTCGTACAAGCCTCGGCGTACCAGGTATTAAGTTGTTACTTGAACCAGTAGGTTGCGGTGTCACTTTGGATGATGATGTTGGTGCAAGAAAAGAGTGTACTGCAGAGGGTGGAAGAGATAATTTCCTGGTTAAGCAGGTTGCAACAGCATGACATCTTCCTTCATTTTCTGCACTTGACACAGAGTAGCTCCTGAAAGAGTGTGATGGTGATGGACTATCCACACTATGGCACACAAGACATGCCAGACTCATTGTGACTCTTGCAACCTTCACCAACAAGTTGTGTCAGAAGTAAGATAATTGACACATTTAAACATTTTACTAAGCATTTCACATCAAACTAATTCTGGGATATAGCATAAGGGAAGAAAAAATATTATATTCAGCTCAATTTTGAACCATCTATCTTGAAAGATCTAAGCTAAAAAGAAGCACCACATGATGAATTCTTCTTAAACCAAAATTCACCCATTTCCTATGAGCAAATGGTTAACTAGGTTAGGTATTGGACACCTAATCCTAAGTGAAAATAGACCAAACAACAAACCTCAGACACTGTAATCTTAGAAGCATACTACTGTGATTATAGTAAAATCTGTCACATTACTTCACCTATGTCATTTACTTAATACCTAATGTCCTCCATTTAAAGCAAGTATGAGGTGTATGACATTTAAACCCTAAGATATAGCCTTAAGAACTTCTATAATGCACTGTATGAGTAAGAAATATTTGATCTTCTCAGCATATTTCTCACACCATTAAAGAAAATGAAGCATAAAATATGATGATTCTAACATCAAAATGCTTTTCCCTTACAGAATCACATATATGATTATGTAACAGGGGATACTTGGGCCCTCATGTCTGGATCTAAGTAAAATATTCAGAAATTTATCAAGCAAAGACAATCTTTTCCAAATCCAACCCTCACCTTCCACGGCCTCAAACTAGAACACCGTCAATACAGGAGGAAAAATCAGGTACTCAGATTATTCCATATTATTTTCTCACAAGGTCAGATTTTCAGTTTCAACAATTTTCAGCAAAATTTTCCTCTTCTGCAGCACATCACAGGAAGAATTCAGACAATTTATATGTTAAACAACCGAAAACCTTCCATGCAGAAATATATAGGTCCCATACAAAGAAGTTGGAACAGTAAAAAGGATGTCGGGAGCAAGAGGAAGAAGATGGAAGAAAAGTGGCAACCAAAAGGTTAATAATTCTAAAGGTTTCTGAAAAGGGGTCAAGCTCAAAGGTTGATGAGCCAAAAATTAGTTTAATGATTGATGACCAAGTTTGTAGGCTACCCATACTTAAATGCAAAAATTAAAATAAAGTAAAAAACTCACACTCAAGCAGACTAGGAAATCAGTCATATAGTCATATGTCTAGTAAAAGATAAATCTAAACCATACCTTTACTTTTCTACAACTACATGCAAAACGACATCAATTACTCCATAATTCTTGCTTTTATGTTTAAACAAAGCCTCAATTTATTTTAGCCTTTATTTTGCTACTCTTTTTCTTCTTCCCACCCACACTTTTACTTTTTGGGGTAGGATTGAACACATGGTATCCTCCAGTAAAAAGCTAAGGATTAATCTTTTGAAGTATTGAGATCCATTTAAGAGATGAACATTTCTTAACACATGCTCCTGATCACATGCTCAAGGAACAAGTTATTTGATAATCATGTCACACTACCATGATTCCTACACTTTTACTTGTTCCACACCCCAACTCTGATTCACACATCTACAACTTCTCATTCCTAAAAGCCCCCACATCCGAAAAACACAAACCCCAAAAACAAGGTTCCAAAATGACCACTTGATTTGCATCTAGAGGACTTAAAAAAAACAGAAATGCAACTCTGACGACCCAAATCATTAACCGACAATGAAAGCACCGACCCACAGCCATAACATCACACAAACACCAGCCACAGGCCCTCAACGGGATCTGAGCAAAAAGTATTCAAATTGAGAAGAATTCACAAAAGGGTATGAGTTGAATCAACAAGTTACAGAAGTAAACTAAAAATGAAGAAAAGAAAAATGGAATAAGAAAAGTTGAATTGAAGAAACTAACCTCGTATCTGTGTGCGTTTGGTGCGTACGATTTGGGGGAAAATAGGTGAAGGCTGCAGTGTGCAGAGAAGAGGGAGAGAGAGAAAGAAAGAATGGGAGAGACAAGATTCGATGAGGAGCGCACAGAAGAGAGTGTGAGGAACTACACGTGTAGTAAATTCCCCAACAACTACGTAATAAAGTTACTGTGTTCTATTTGTTTAAGATAAATTAAATTATCACATCAGCAGTTACTTCACTTTCATTTATCTCTCTTATTATAAAAATAATTAAAACTTACGATGAAATTATTTATCAATTAATTCAATTGTTAATAAGCAATTAGCTTTTGTAAAACTGATAAAAAATGAAAAATTTATTTCCACTGAGATCCTTCATTATGGTGATTCTTTCCCTTTAATTAGTGATCTTAAATTAAAATTTTATTAAAATATCCAAAGAAGATTTTTTTAATAATTTTATTTCAATCAAACATAATCTGGATAAAAAAAACATGGAGATTTTTTTACATGAAATTCACGTATCATTAATTTTAAATAGACCTACATTCCAATTTTAAATAGTATATTATTAATTAGGAACATTTATGATTATATATATATATATATATATATTAAAATTATATATAAATATAGTAATAAATTAATAAATCTAACCATATATTTTAGAAAATATTTACTTATTTTTATATTAAAACCAGTTTTCACAAAAAGTATAAACCTTTTATATATAAAAGAAATAAATTCTTGAATTTTTATAATGATTCTCAATTTCTATATTAAAAACATTGACTTTTAATTTTCATAATTTTAGGTTATTTAAATTTTAATGGATATTTTAATTTAAAATAAAATAAGTAATTAAAGAAAGTTCTAAAATCGGATTGGACTGGTCAATTCAATTGGAACAGTTCCCTATTTAGTTTGGTATTGGTGTAAAATTAATTTGGTTGTAATAAAACTGATATCAAAAGGGTAAATGGTATCAAATTGGTAAAAAATTAGTTGAATAAGTTATCTGATTTTAAAATATTAAATACAAGTGTCATTTTATTCAAAATGTAAAAAGATAAACATTACCTACAATAAATTAAAGAGGATATAATATAACTGTCATTAAATAGAGATAAGTGCAAAAATTCTTTAAAAAAATCATTTTATTGTTTATACTAAGAATATTCTTAAAAAAAAGAGAGTTGAAGATGTCGTAGAGAGTAGAGATAATTAATCTTTAGATAATATGTTTAAGAAACCAATTTCAGGCAGAACAAGTGATCGAATTTGATTAGAATATAATGAATGGATACAGGTTTTATATTATATGATATAATCAAAACTTGTTTTTGGTGACTTTTTAATTAGTTAAAAATGCAATTTTATACTAATGAAATATTAAAATTAACTAATAAATATAATATATAATATAGAATTCTCTCTTTACTCATTATAACTGCTAAATACAGTAAAGGAATCTTTGGAAAAAAAAACTTGCCCTTTCTTTGTTGCAAAAACGAGAGGTCGGTAAAAAGATAAAAATGTTACTTTGAAATGAAAAGTTTTACCATTTTAAGAATTAACCATAAATTATCCAATAAAGAAATATTTATCTAAAAGAGTATTAAAATTTTACATGTTAAGTCAATCAAAGTAGTTTTTGAAATCATATTAATTTAATCTATTTCATAAGATTTTACTTTAGTTAGCCTATACTAAATTAGTATTATATTTTTAAATTAAAATTGTAAAAAACTTCAATATAAGTGATATCAGCATCTAAAATCTAAGAGTTGTTTAAAATCTAAAACTTGTTTAATAAATGGGTTCAACGGATGATATGATGATGTTAGACACTTCAGGAATGATAAATTAATATCAGTTTTATCCAACTAATATTTAAATAAACTTTATTAAATAAATTCGAAAAAATAAATATATTGCGGTAAAGCTATTGTAGATAGAAGCTTAAAAATTTAACTGTCAAATTTTATGTTTTAATTGTTATTATTATTATTTATTTATTTTGTTTTAATATTGTTCTGACCTTAAGTTGGTTGAGATAATATTATTAGGGTCAATCACCACATCTGAGATATTGTGCCTCAATGGATTGGAGGGAGAAAGAGTATATAAACTGCTCTTGATCTCGATTCCTTAACGATGTGAGACTATATTAACGATACTAGAACAAATATAATAAAGTTTCACAACGAAAAATAAATTAAGTAATCTTTAAAAGAATTAGAATGAGCATAGAAAGATAGGGTTGACCGAATTAGTTTGAGAAAGTAACATCTATATGTGAATCCTCTTTACCAAAACGTTCTTTTTCGTTGTGCCTCCGTTTAGGTTCATTGCTTGGTGTTTGGGGTTAATCTTGCATCTCAAGTATGTTTCTTATTTTGGGTGGTTATAGTCTTGTCTTCTTAGGTTTTTGGTTACTTGTTGTTATCCTATGTCGATTGGTTAGGCTCACTTGTGGTGCTTTCCACCTATTTGTTTTTTTGCTCACGCAGTCTCTTGCAGATTTTCTTGCTTGTTTTTTTTATGGTTTAGTCTTTTTTGTATATTGAACACATATGATTATGTTTATATAGGGAAAAACATATAGGAAATATGGTTACATAAAAAGAAATATATGATAATATCTAATAATAACACTCCCCTCAAGTTGGTGTATATAAATCATATATTTACAACTTGTTACAAATATAACCAATCCTAGGTCCTCATAATAATTTAGTAAAAATATCTCCTAATTGATCATTTGAATTAACAAACTCAATCTTAATATCTCCCGATACAATCTTTTATTGAATAAATTGACAATCAATCTCAATATGTTTGGTCCTTTCATGAAAAATTGAATTTGAGCTAATATGAAGAGCAACTTCATTATCAAAGTGTAATTTGAGTGACATCTCCAAATTGTAATTCTTTAAGTAATTGTTTAAGCCAAATAAGTTCACAAGTAGTTGAGGTCACAACTATATATTCTGCTTCAGCACAGGATCTCACTACAACACTTTGTTTCTTGCTCTTCCAAGAGATCAAGTTATCACCAATGAAGACATAATATTCAAAAGGTGATCTTCTATCAAATGGAGATCCTGCTCAATCAACATCTGGATAACAAACGACTTTAGTATAATTATTGTGACAAAATAACAAACCTTTTCATGGGGAGCCTTTAATGTACTTCAATATACGAATGATTGCATTCCAATGGTCTTCACATGGGAAATTAAGAAATTAACTCACCACATTGACTGCAAAGGAAATATTAGGACGAGTAATAATAAGATAGTTCAATTTTTCAAATAATCTTTTGTACTTTTCAAGATCTAAGAGAGACTCCCCCTGATTGGATAAAAGTTTGACATTGGGATCCATGGATGTATCAACACCTTTCAAATTCATCAATCTAGTTTCCTCCAAAATATCCAATGCATATTTTCTTTGAAAAATAACAATACCAGTATTGGATTGTGCTACCTCACTCCCAAAGAAGTAACTAAGTTTGCCAAGATCTTTCATCTGAAAGTGTTGAAAAAGGTGTTGTTTTGCCCGTGAGATGCCATGGTGATCATTGCATGTAAGAGTAATGTTGTCAACATATACTACAAGATAAATACATCTAAGACTCGAGTCATGGTAAAAAACTGAATGATCTGCTTCATTGCAAGTCATACCAAACTATTTAACAACATTGCTAAATTTTTCAAACCAAGCCTTGAGAGACTGCTTAAGGCCATATAAGGATTTGCGAAGACGACATACTAATCTAAAAGACTCCCTTGAGCAACCAGAATCCCTTAAGCAACAAAGTTGAGAGGTTGCTCTATAAAATTTCTTCTTGCAAATCCCCATTAAGAAATACATTTTTGACATCCAGTTCATAAAGAGGACGAACAAAAGCCATATTTGTCACTAGAGATAAAGTATCACCATAGTCTAAACCAAAAATTTGGGTATAACCCTTGGCCACAAGGCGAGCTTTGAGACGATCAATAGTACCATCAGGACGAACTTTGCAGCAAAAATCCACCTTGCAACCAACAACAAAATTTCCAAAAGGTAGAGGAACGAGTTCCCAAGTTCCATTATTCTGAAATGCACTCATTTTATCAAGCATGGCCTAACGCTAACTAGGATGTGTTAAGGCATCACCTACAAATTTTGGAATGGATACAAAAGAAATACACGAAAGACAAGAATAAAAGATTGAGATAGTCTATGGTAACTCAAATTAGTATAATGTGGAGAAGGTTATAGGTAGAATATATACCTTTATAGATGGCAATAGGAAGATCAGGTTCAACAGTCAGATCCGAAGGGGGTAAAGGTGTTGGCACTAGAAGAGAGTTCTTTAATAGATGATGTGATACAATCCAAGTAGCCAAGCAGCTGACCAAAGACTCTAGAGACAATTCACTCTGATCAGTCATCTCAGCAATCAAGACAAGGCTTAACCAACTATCAGACGAACCTTAATAGAAGAAGAACTAGGCATGGAACAGAACATCAAATGTTCTTTCTTCTGGTCTTAAAAGACAAAAACATGTTTGTAAATAAATTGAGCTCACTTTAGGGGTCCAAATAGAAAAATAGGTCATAGTAGGTTCACATAGCATAAAAGGGAGTGTACTTAGTGAAATGGGCTTCTACCAAACCCACTTTTTCAAGACAAGGCATCTAGGTTTAAGAAGGTTGACCTACCTTCTAACAGACATATCTAAGGGGCGGTTTTGACCATGGTCAACCCCCTTGGCCGCCCCTCTCTTATTACCATTCTACCCTTCCCCATCTTGACCACCAAGGCACCCCTTCCTATAAATATGGTTCTTTGCCTCGTGTATTCACAATTGAAATTGAATAGTAAAGAAACTCTGTAGGAATTCTTTTGTGAGACTTGTGAGCTCTCATTTTTGGGTCTTATTTTGGGTGTGTAACATCTCAAGTGGAGGCTCTTTGCACTACTCATCTTGGAACTCTCTCTTCTCCAAGTGGTGTGACATCTTTCTTTCTTCCATAAGCTCTCTTCATCTCTTCCTCTTTTTATCTTTCTTTGCACCCTCCATTCCATTCATCTTTATATTCTCATGTTTGTCTCTTAAATTGTTGGTTATCTTTGCCATATTATCTTCAATTTTGCACCATTGCATTATTGTCACCATATAATTGTGTTTTTCTCTTTGCCCTATAGAAGTGAACCTTCACACTTACTTAACCACTTGGTTAAGTTTGTGAGTATCTTCTTTGGGTTCCCACCTATAATTGTTAATCCAAAAAAATCATAAACAAAGTGCAACCCATAAAATGTGCAATCTTAAAATCAACTCACATCATGATGGGAAGTTTGACGACGATTGTACACCTAAAGAGTTGGTGTTGGTGGTGAATCTTTAGGTGCATTAGGCACAATAAGATGATCAATCATGATGGGCCCATAACCAATGGGCCCATAACCAACTTATATACTATGAAATTTCCTTATCTCTAGTCGATGTGGGATCTCCAACACACCCTTCTCACCCCGAGACCCTTCACTCGTGTGTGAGACTATTTATTTATGGGTGGTCCGATAGCAACCCGATAATGGGTGGTCTGATAAGCTTAATAAACTCTCGCTAGGATATGTTTTCAATGGCTCTGATACCATATTAAAATAAAGGAAAAATAAAAATAGGATAAATCCCTTATGTATGGTCACCACCCAAGTGGAAGCCACCAGCGAGAGGCAACCTGAGCCTGCTTGTGAGGTTCATGAAAAGGAGATTGAAGGGAAGACATTCAAGTTTGGCTCATCACTAGGCCAGAAGATGCAATACCAGATCGCCGAAGTGATAGCAAAGAACATGAATGCTTTGCATGGTCTTCTGTAGACATGCCCGACATAGATCCTAACTTCTTGTGTCATAGACTCACTATGGATGAGAAGTTAGGCCAGTGATACAGAGGAGAAGGAAGTTCAATGAAGAGAGAGACGTCTAGTCCTCAAAGAGGAAACCCAGAAGCTCTTAAAAGTTGGCCACATAAGGGAGATCCAATACCCTGAGTGGTTGGCAAACATGGTATTGGTAAAGAAGGCAAACGAATGGTGGAGAATGTGCGTCGACTTTACAGACCTGAATAAGGCCTGTCCCAAGGATTCGTATCCGCTGCCCAACATTGATTCCTTGGTGAATGATGTGAGTTGATTTTAGGATTGATCATTAGGTGATACTTTGATATTTATGATTGAGATTTTAAGACAATTAGAGGTGAAAAACCTAAGGAAAATCCCCACTGGACATTAACTTAACCAAGTGGTTACGTAGATGTGAATGTTCATTTCATAAAGGCAAAAGGAAAACACAATTTTATGGTGAGAATGATGACAAATATGGTGCGGAAATGAACAAACAATAAAGGAACAAAAGAGAAGACATAATTGAAATTCAAAGAAACAAAACTAAGAACATGTTTAAGATAGAATGGAATGGAAATGGATAAATGGAAGAGATGATGAAAAGGAGAACTTAGGGATGTACCGGACATTAACTTAACCAAGTGGTTAAGTAGATGTGAATGTTCATTTCACAAAGGCAAAAGGAAAACACAATTATATGGTGAGAATGATGATAAATATGGTGCGAAAATGAACAAACAATAAAGGAACAAAAGAGAAGACCTAATTGAAATTCAAAGAAACAAAACTAAGAACATGTTTAAGATAGAATGGAATGGAAATGGATAAATGGAAGAGATGATGAAAAGGAGAACTTAGGGATGTGAAGCTATGGTAGATCACGCCACTTGATGGGATAGAATCACCAAGATGAGTGAAAGGAGGTTGCCACTTGAAAGCTTCATATCTCACAAGATAAGACCAATTTTGGAGGAGAACACTCACTCACTACTCACACAAAAATTGTGCATAATTTCTTTACTATAATTTCAACTTTTGTTTACAAAGGGGGAGGCTTCCTATTTATAGAATGAGGAGCCTTGGAGAACAAGAAAGGAGAGGGGTAGGATGGTCTATGCAAGGGGGCAACCTAGGGTTGGACTTTAGGTCAAAGTCGCCCATTCCTACACACTTTAGAACCTAGGGTTTCATTCCTATCCTAATGGACTTCTCATAGGCCCATTCTTATATCTTCACCTCCTATTTATGCTATATAAACCTACTCTTGCTTATTCTACTATTTGGATCCCTCATGTGAGCCTAACTTATTTACAAAATATTCTAAACATTTAAGAAGACTAGCAGGAAGAACTTTATGTGCTCTGGTTTATAGCTTCTTCTTCTGCTGATGTTGTCTTGAGGTTTGGTGGGCCCCAACTTTGTAACTTGAGATGAATGACCGTTTTGCAAATTGATTGTTGTGTCTTTAGTCATCTATGGGTTTGTATCAGTGGACAACGCTTTTGGTTGCCGACTTTTAAGTTTTTTTTACGCATTCTCGAGGTACAATCAGATCCGCATGCACCCCCGTGATGAGTGCAAGACTGCCTTCATGACGGAGCTCTCCAGCTACTATTATAAGGTCATGCCTTTTGGGCTGAAGAATGTCGACGCTACCTATCAGAGGTTGATGGATAGGATTCTCGCCCCCATGATTGGGAGAAACGTACAAGCATATGTGGATGACATGGTCGTCACCTCGGAAGAAAAGGATTGGTATGTTGCTGATTTGGAAGAGTTATTCACTACAATAGCTAAGTACAATCTAAAGTTAAACCTAGAGAAATGTGTGTTTGGGGTAAAAGCAAGGAAGCTTTTAGGGTTCCTGCTCACTGAACGGGGGATAGAAGCGAACCAAGACAAGTGTGCAACAATCATAGGGATGAGGAGTCCCACCACTGTGAAGGAAGTACATTAGCAGACTGGGTGTATGGCCTTCCTATCCAAGTTCCTATCAACAGGAGGAGATAAGGGGTACCCTTACTTCTAGTGTTTGAAGAAGAACAACCACTTCACATGGACTCACGAGTGTGAAGAGGCATTCTTCAAGTTGAAGGAGTACTTGGTCAGCCCGTGTATCCTTTGTAAGTCGCTACCAAGTACTCCCCTTCATCTCTATTTTGCAGTTACAGATTGGGCAATCAGCTCGGCCATTGTGCAAGAGCATGATCAGGCTCAAAGTCTTATATACTTTGTGAGCAAGGTAGTACAAGGGCCGTTGGTACGATATCAGGCCATCGAAAAGGCATCCTTGGCAGTGGTATTTGCAGCTCGGCGACTCCGTCACTATTTTCAGAGTTTCACTATAATCGTAATGATCGATCTCCATATCCGCAAGGTCCTCTAGAAGCCTAATGTAGCAGATCGGATGGTGCGCTAGGCAGTCGAGCTATCTGAGTTCGACGTGCAATACGAACCCAGGGGGGCTATCAAGGGTCAGGTGTATGCTGATTTCGTGGTAGAACTATCCTCAGAAGCCACCCAGGTAGAAGGTGAAGACTTTCAATAGGTCCTTTCCCTGGAAGGATCCTCTAATCAGCAAGGTAGCGGTGTTGGGATTATTCTGGAGGGACCTAACAGACTGTTGATTAAGCAGGCCCTTAGATTCACCTTCAAGGCCAACAATAACCAGGCTGAGTAAGAAGCCTTGGTAGCTGGGATGCTGCTGGCCAAAGAATTGGGCGCTCGAAGTTTGTTGGTAAAAAGTGACTCGTTGTTGGTAACCGGGCAAGTCATAGGTGAGTACCAAGCGAAAAATCCACAAATGGCCTCATACTTGAGGTGTGTTACACTTCTGAGGGAAACTTTTCCCACGTTCGAGCTGGTGCATGTTCCAAGGGAGTAGAATGCCCGAGCAAACCTGCTGGCCAAGCTGGAGAGCTCAAACAAGGGAGGTCGATAGAGCTTAGTTATCCAAGAGACCCTAAAGTCACCCATGACCACTATAGATGGAGCAGGAAAGGTCAGTCATGTAGAGACCTTAGAGGTCAGCTCGGTACAAGGAAGGAGGCACCAATCGTAGACACAAGAAACGTTGAAGGTGCCCAAGGTAATTGTTTATGGCTTGTCGGGAGAAGAGTCGTTGGAGGTCTTACAGGTCGATATAGTGGAGACCTGGATTGTGCCATACCAGCGCTACTTTGTTGATGGTATGCTCCTGGCAGAGCCCACAAAGGCAAAGACGATCAAGAGGAACGCAAGAAGGTATACCCTGGTGGACGGTGGCTACACTCATCCTATCCCCACTTGTGTGAGTGGGGATCAGTGCACCTGTATCTTGAAAGAGCTCCATGAAGACATTTGTGGAAGCCACGTCGAAGGGTGAGCTCTCTCCTTGAAGGTCGTTCGAGCTGGGTACTATTGATCAGCTATGAGGGAGCACTGCATGAGGTATGCATAGCGATGCGAACAGTGTCAGAAGCATGTTGATTGGCATCACGCACCCCCCGAGGAGTTGCGATCAATACATAGCCCCTAGCCTTTCCATACATGGGGAATAAACATCTTGGGTCCTTTCCTTTTGACGATTCGTCAGATGAAGTATCTCGTGGTAGCGATTGAGTACTTCACAAGTGGATAGAAGCCGAACCAGTTGCGAAGATAACCGCCCACAAGGTCCAGCACTGTGTGGAGAAACATTGTCTGCCATTTTGGGATCCCAAGACACTTGGTGTCCGATAATGGTACCCAGTTTTCAAGTCAACAGTTGTGCAAGTTTTGCACAGAGCTCGGGATCAAACAGGTGTTTGCCTCGGTGGAGCATCCTCAGACGAATGCTCAAGTCGAGTTTGCCAATAGAGTCTTGCTTAGAGGTTAGAAGAGGAGGTTGGAGAAAGCTAAGGGGACCTGGGCAGAAGAGATGCCTCGAATCTTGTGGGCCTACCACACCACTCCTCAATCCACCACGAAGGAGACGCCCTTCAGTTTGGTGTATGGGTTAAATGCCATGATACCCATGGAGATCCAAGAGAGCTCGCCACAATTCCATAACTTCATGATAGAAAAGTCTAATGAAGGGAGGAAGGTAAACCTATACCTACTCGACGAGGTGCGAGAGCAAGCACGCGTCAAAGCTGAAGCTTTGAAGAGAAGTGTGGAGCTGAAGCAAAAGTCCAAGCTGAGACCTCGGCAGTTCCAGATCGCTGACTTGGTAATGAGAAAGACTCATCCTTACCAGTTGAAAAATAAGTTGTCTCCCAAATGGACTGACCCATTTCGCGTGGTGGAAGTGCTCGAAAATGGAGCCTACAGGCTTGAAACTCTAGAGGGTGGAGTTATACCTTGGACGTGTTACGGGACTAACCTCAAGTTTTATTTCAGTTGATATATTTTGTCAATGTTTTTATGAACAATTCGAATAATTAAGGGGACACTTTTTTTCCTTCACGAGGGTTTTTTTAATAAGGTCGCCCTATGAAAAACTGTTCTTGAAAAACGAGTCATCCGAATTACTTGTTGGTACACGATAAGGCGACTTGGCCGATGAATTATTTGAGTAAGCGCCATGTGTGTATAATTAGTCATGAAATTATTAAATGAGGCAACCTACCACCCTAGTACGATTTCAGGCTCAGGTGTCTCGAGTGGGGAAACCTCTTCTCAGTAAGATTCTGAGTTTAGGTACCCTGAATTGGTTTAAGATTGTTTGGCTTAAGTTGGGAAGTCGACCTGTCTCAGTAAGACTCTGAGTTCAGGCGTCCTGAGCACGTACTATGAGGTAGGACGACCTTGTCTGAGTAAGATTTTGAGTTCAGGTGTCCTAAAGTTTTGTTTGTCGTAACTAAGATTGTTTAGCTTAGTAAGATTCTGAGTCCAGAAGTACTAAGCCACGATTAGCTATAACTAAGGCAGGTAAGGTGTCCTCACTCGGTCAGAATACCCGAGTAGGCGCCATGAAGAAATTGTTTATCAATGGTAAGGTAATACGACCCACCTCGGCGTTGGTTAAACCACCCGAGCTCAGGCGCTCTCTAGGAAGAGCTAAGGTTTACCCTGCGGGATAGCAATGCACCATAAAGGTGTAAATAGTATACTTGGTCTGTAAGCCAACACCTTGATACTCCAAGCAAGGAAAGACAATTACTTAAGAGTAGACTTGGTATGGAGATTAGTGCCCAAGTTAGATACTTAAGTCATCCTCGATACTGGGGAAATTTGCGCTCAGAAAGCGGGTGGTCCTTCTAAGCATGCATGCCCTATTCGACAAGATTGAGAGCATGATCCTTGCTCACGTGATTAATTAACGCTCAAGCGAGTAAGACGTTCTTCGCAGCCAGAGGGTATGAGTCATCCACAGGTTAGCTCTACCAGAGCATTGTGATTTCCCATACTTAGTTGGTGCATTATGTTATTTGGGTAGTTGATTAAATTACTACTAGATGATAAGTCTATACTACTCGTTTTTCACCAAGACATGCATTGTTAACATACTAGTCGAGGCTTACCAACGCTAAAAGAGTCAAATAAGCAAATCAAAATACTAGTATCATATATATGTATTAGGATTGTTCATAGTGCCACAAAGGGCAGCAGGTTACACAAGTGCGCTACTCATCCACAAGTTGCCCGTCTACCACCGTCTTGCCAAAGCCAAGTTGGGAGAAGTCCATCCCAGGATAGATTCCTGAGGCTTGGGCAACGACGTACTTGTACCCTCACCTTCCTGCACCACCTCCATGTCACGAGGAGGAGGTGGGCTTGGTGGAGGAGCCTGTTGCGAAGGAGCACGCCCATCTGAGATAGAGAGATCTAAGGATTCAGTGATGGTCTTTCGTCTCCTTTTGAAAACCGACCCAGAATAGGTCTCCTCATCGTCAATAGGAGCAGGGGCGACGTCGACAACAACTTTCAGCTTAAGGTCCTCAGTGGGGAGTGTTTGGGTAGTCGCTTTCATCTTCTTGGCTCTAGCTGCCAAATCCTTCTTGTTGAGCTTACCCAACATACTGTGTGCAAGAAAAACAAGGGAAGTTCAATAAACAAATAAACAAGTCAACATCAGTAAGAGTAAAAAAAGGAAAGATACCAATGTACGCTTTTAGTCCTCTTGGGGAGAACTCTTGGCTTATGAGGGTGGTCGTATAAAAAACCACCTTCAGGTTGGAGAAGAAGTGACACACTTTCTAGTCCCGCTGCGATATGCTCTTCAAGCATCGAGCACCCTGGAAGGTCGGTTTCTGGGTCCAGTATAAGGAAAACCCATTTAGAAGAGTTGGGTCCCTCTTGTTTCAGTGCACCTTCAAAAACTTGCCTTTGAAGCCTTTATACGACTGCTGAAAGAGCAACAAAAATGCTCTCCCAGCCACTCCATCTAATGAAACCCACAATTGGCGGCCCAAACGCTTGGCCTAAAAGAAATATAAGAAGACTTCCACAGATGGAAAAAGGCCAAAATGTGTGCAAAGAATGGAGAAACCCCGAACAAATGCCCAACTATTTGGATGTAGCTGGGCTGGGGCGACATTAATTTCGGTAACAAGCTTTTTTTCAAAATTGTACAAAGGTAGCGAAGGAGAACTTTCTTAAATACAGTGGTATAAAAATAACAAAATGGACCATCAGGGTCCCAGAACTCATCGCAACAGACTGGCTCGTCCTTTACTACATGACACTAACTTAAGGCCTCTATCGTTTTCCCTACCAAAAATACACTTCTTGGGGCATTCGCTTTTCATGTAAAATCACTATTTGCTCATGAGAGGTAGATATGGAGGTTTCCTCTAAAAGGTTCTCTGGTGCCCAAGGGTACATAGCATGGTAATCCATCAAACAGAGTATCTAGAACAGAAGACAACAAGCAAATGCAGGCACACATTTAGGCATACATCCAAGCAAATCACGCTTATAGTTCCATTTTAGATTCAAGAAAAACGATGAAACTAGCAGGAATAACAACCAGCATAATTAGAAAAGAATGGATACAAAACAGTCCCAGCCCACGCGATATGATCGTAATGAAAGCTTCAATTAGATAATGACGCCAGTACATGGTCATGAGTTGAGTGGAAAGAAGTACCTGGGTTCAGTGGGCGAGTCGAGGCGAGGAGATTTCCCATGTTGAGGAAGGAGGTGCAGAGAGTCTGAGAAAGGCGCAAAAGCTTCATAAAGGAGAAATGAAACAATGAGAAACACTGAGGATTTTTGAAAGTTAAGTAAAACGATGTTGGGAAGAGCAAGCGACAATACCTTCCAACCATTGATGAAAAGCCACGTGTACGCTCATGAGGGAGTATGGTGAGATGTCATCTCAAAGATGCTTCGTGTGTCGCGCCACACCCGCCTCTACGAGAATTACACATAAGTTGCCAAGGGCATGCAAGTAGTCCCTTCACTAAAGCAAGCTCAACTCGAGATTGGGGGGCTTGTGTACTGAACCAGAGCGCTTAAAACTCAGCACTCGGTGGTCGAGCCTCAGTACATGGCACAGACAGGTCAGCTCGGCTCTTGAGCCAAGATAGCGGGCCATGTGATTTGGCCCCATATGTATGTATAAGTCCCTTTTTGTATAATTAAGGTAATCCTTCATGCATAAGGCCTAGACGGCTAGCAAGGGGTAATTATGGACCTAGGGGTGCGCTTAGTGTGCATAGGGTCTAGCTCAAGTAAAATGCTTTCTCTTAAACCTAAGCCCATGTGTGTTAGGGCACGTAAAGGTTAGGTTGCATGTATGATGAAAAAGAGCGTAGCACCACATTGAGGGTGCCTACATAAACAGACTAGACCCTTGATGCTGGTACATGAGTTGGTATCCTGGTGGTTATTCTGTTATTATTTTATGCACTCCCAAGAGGAAAGATTTTGTTCTGTTGTAGCATTGTGAGAGTGTGCCCTTGAACAAAATATTTTCCTGTTGAGTATGCTTTCATTTGAGATTAGATTCTCGTGATAAAAATATGTTACAAGAGGTGAGCTATAAAAGGGGCTTAAGACCCCAGGTTAAGGTATGTTGTTTCTAAGAATGAAACTAGTTACTTATTGATTCTTATAAGCCCTGTATTGACTTGATCGTCAGAGTGCAATCAACAGGTAGGGCCCCTTTCAACGGAGTCGCGTTCCAGTGCAACGAAGGGAAAAACAAATTCCAACAGAGACAAACGGGGTTAGAGTTTGTCATCAGAGTCAACCGGCGAGCAAGTCAACCGACAAGAACAATATTCAAATTAAACTTGTTTCTTGGAAAGGTAATATGCTTAGCATGATGGCCATGGTGCAATTAATTAATATGGTTATTGTTGGTACTTTTAGTTACATCTTTCAATTTTATAAATGGTTTATGGCTCTTTTGAAAGATGTTGATAGATGAATGAGAAATTTCATTTGGACTAGGGACATTAATATAGGTCTTTTTATTTATATGAAGTGGCATTCTCTCTATGCAAGTAAGTAGAAGATGGGCTATAGGCTTTCAAATTATTTGAAGAAAATAAAGCTTCATTATTTCGTTTAACTTAGAATTTTGCTTATCGTCTTGAATTTGTCTTATAAGAGCAAGATTTTTGAAAAATAATTATTACAAAATTGCTCTTTATAAATCCTCTTCAATTTGACCTAACATTGTTGACTGGTACAAATCTCTTTTAAAAATATTTGTTTGACCATTAATAATGGAAAAAAAGTCAATTTCTAGAATGAGAAATGGTGTTCAAATTCTTCTATTTTTGATTATGCAATTTTTGTTACAATCGAGAAGAAAAATTTCATCTCTACTATTGTTCATGTTTTGGATGAAAATTCTTCTTTGAGTATTGATTATTTGACAACCAATCCACCAAATGACATACATCTTATGCCTTATTATTTTACAAAAAAAGCCTCTATCACATAAACTTAAAGTTGTAATCTAGAGCAAAGGAAAAATTGGTTGTCAAAAAATTATTTTCCTTCTTCTTTATAACAAGTCTTAGGTCTTAGAATATACACTAATATACACTATGGATGATAATTCTTCTTTATAAAAGTCTTGGTTTAAAGAATGTACACTATATCTCTATTTTTGATATTGAGTTCTGGAAGAATCAGGAGTCCTTATCGAGAAGACTACAAGATAGCTTTGTCATTCTTCGATAAGCTTTGTTGCTTAGGATTTTCTTATTTGAAATATTTGTATTCCTCCTACGTCCTATATAGAAACTCTTACATAATAAATTCCCATTGATAATGAGTTTCAATATAGATCTATTAATTTTTGTCTGTGTAGTGTTTTATAATTTGTAGGTTGAAAACCCTAAACATATCTTGTTGAGCTTGGTTGCATCAAATTTTGACAATTACTTCCTGCACCATATCACTACACCCAATTTCAATATGAAAAGACGAAAATGCCCTTAAATAAAATGGAGTACATATAAAAATACATTCCAGACTCCTTTTCCGAAATATGTTTTAAGATTTTTTTTCCATAACAAATTTTTGTATTACGAATTTTTTTATCTGAAATGGGATTTTGATTTTGATTTCCAGATATTCATTTATGGAACACAATAATCTCTTTCAGATCTATTTTTCCAGAATGTATTATTTTCAATTCTGAATTTTTATGTTCAGAATAAAGGGTATTTTTAGAAATTTAAAACTATGTAGGGTGCAGGTTAGAGAATTTGCCTCAAATTTTTTAGCATTGAAAATATGATCCATCCATTTTATCCATAGTGATTTTCAAGTGTTAAAATTTTGAAGGTTTACATTAAATGCTAACAGTGTTATTATAAATATATGATATATGTACCGACCTGTACTCTGGCGTCGTTGACCACTAGTAATGTTGGGGCCACGTAAGCGGGGTCTCACGTGCGGCGTAGGTCAGTGTCTCGCGAGGCACGTGCTCCAAGGAACCAAAGAGTGGTCAGACATCGGTCACTAGGATGTATTGACGTGCCACTAGGCAGTGTGGAGAGGTCGGACATCGGGGACTCAAACAACAGAGCTGGGCCACGAGAGGTGGATCCCAGACCACACACTAGTTATCAGTAAGGGAGAAGCTTAGGTCATGAGAGTCCATGCGTGTGGAGTGGATGATGTGTTCAGGCGTAACACAAGTATAGAGTCACTGGAAAAGATACGAGCTGTGAGGGTCACATTCCAAGGGTGAGCTGCATGCATGGCACGTGAACAGTCAGGGCGCTCCCAAGACGGGTGACCCAAGAGATCAAGTGCACGAGGAGGCATCCAGGTGGTCATCCCGTCAGAGGTTGCACTCCAGTTAGGGAACCCCACGCGCTAGGTTATCCTAAGAGTGAGTAACTGCGACGCTGGGGCCCACCCCCTCAAGAAGCCTATTTTGGGTAATGGAAACAGTGGAAACCCTAGTTTCAGTCTATATGAATGGAAGAAACAAACTTAGCAAGGTACGCTATTCATTTGCGCCGCTTAACACATACAGTTACAGTCTTACGTTAAACAGTTTTGGTGTTTCCTAGCCCTAAGATTGACTTGAGCGTCGGAGTGCAAACGACCTCTAGGGCGCCCTTTGTCTTTGTGTTTTCAGGCATTCATCAAAGGAAAGGCACGTGTGAGTGCAGGGATTCTGGACGTGTGAGTGACGTAGACGCACGAAGACGTATTTGGTCAACCGGTAGGAACAATATATATTTCGTATAAAAACATATTAGTCTATGTCGGATTTTTAGTTTTTAACTACTATTTTTGTTCCTACCGCTTGGACTTGGACACCTTCGCACGTCTCTACGAGCTTTGCTTCGCGAACGCCTTTGCTTCTATTCCAACGTTGTTCTTCCTCCACTGCTAACACCTGAAACAGAGAGACAAATGGGCGCTCTCGCGGCCGTTTGCGCTCCAACGCTCAAGTCAGCTATGGTAGAAAACACCGTAACACTTCCCGTCGTAGAACACCAACAACTCAGTGCTAAGAGAAGTGCGTAATTGAATCGTAACTGAATTCTATCTCACTGAGTTAACTTGTGCATAAAATGTGAAAGCGTACCTTAGTCTGTTTATCGTAAAACCTTATATACCTTCATGGTGTTTCTGTCCACGTGTTAGCCTGATACTTGCGTATTCTGAGGGCGCTCCTTAGAAATATTGTTCCCAGTCTTAGGGCCTTCTCAGTGTGTAAGGTCGCCTCGCCGTAGTGCAACTCGCGTGGGGATGACTGCTTGGGTGCCAACTCGTGCGCCCAATCTCTGAGTCATTTGCCCTGGGAGTCCCTCACCTTCCTCACCTGCCATGCATGCAGATCACCCTCTGGGACATGACCTTCTCATGGGTCATCTCTTTCCTAGTGGCTTTCCAGCGGTGGTGCGTACTGTCGCATCCCTACACCTCATGCACGGATTCCTCGTGAGTTGGGTCTCTCCCTGCTGGAACTGAGGGTGTGGCTTGGAAACCACCTTTCTTTATCTATCATTACTGTTTGGGTGTCGAGGCCCGAGGCCTCCACTATGCCGCCTCCTACCGTGCCGCCTCCTCCATGGTCATCCCTACCTGTGGATATCAAAGGACACCCTTCTAACATAGGCGCATTCATGGTGCAAAACCTGGGCGACACCCTCGGTCAACGCTCGAGGCCGGTCAACGCCCGAGGCCGTAGACCTTAACGAAACTCCCTCTCTTGCTTTGCAGTACCTCTAGTGGATTCCTCGCTCTGGGTCCCACCATGTTGACTTTGGTCAACGCCCGATGACCGTACGATACACAAGGCCCCCAGTCTTGAGCTGACGACTGTTCAGCAAAAAGACTATGGCCTCGCCCTACCGTCCTACGTGGCATTCCGTGACAAGACATGCACAGTGCTCTGAAGTGACGCTTATCTACTCACATTGTAATCAACCGACATTTGGCCCTATCGTGTGGCGGGGACTTAACGTCGTTTGCGCTTCTCAAGTTTACGTTAAAGCCTTCGAAATCCCACGCTTCAGTCACTGTTTCATCACTCGAACTTGCTCTTGCACCCTTCATCTTCTTCTTCGAGCTTTCTCTGGTTTCTTTGCTGGAAAAATCAAGATTTTCGTTGATCAACCACAAAAGGTATGATTTTTACGCATTGATGGTTCTTTACTCTTGATTCCATGCGTTGATATTTCTGCTTGAGACTGTTTAGATTCTCACATTTACGTTTTTCTTCGTATTTCCTCTCTCCCCTGTTTTCTGGGTTTTTCTCGCGTGGGTAGGGTTTCCTGGGTTTCTCCTTAGTTTCACGCCTTAGCCCTATTTGCTGAACCTTTATTTTTTCTCTTCCCAGTTTCTTCGACCATGGCGAGAACCAAAGTTACCGCCAACCCTCCACCTCCTAGCATAAACTACAGAGCCTCGTACTCTTGGGCCTCTGATAGGCTCCTCGAAGAAACTTCTTCCCTCACTGCCATCGCCGACTGGAAGGCTCACGTAGACAGTGAACCCCTAGGAAAGTCCTTTGGGAGGGTACATGACGCATACATCTTTGTTCGCCCCTACACAGCTGGCGAACCTTTCTGTGTTGATAACCGTTCTAATGACGGGGAGCCTTTCTTTTTCTTTTACCAGACGGTGTTCAAGCGCATCGGTCAACGACTCCCTTTCAGCAACTTCGAAAGAGAGTTGCTCACAAAGCTCAACGTGGCCCCTGCCCAGCTGCATTTCAACAGCTGGGCCTTCATTTGGGCCTTCTCTATCCTTTGCGGCTACCTTGGCCACGCTCCCTCAGTGGACGTCTTTCTACACTTCTTTAAGCCAAGAGCCCTGGGAATAACTTATGGGTAAGCCTGAGCGGGGTGACGTGGAAAGACATCTTCTCCTTATTCCAGCAATCCTACAAGGGATTTAGGGGCAAATTCTTCAGGGTGTGTTGCGCAAATCAAGACTGCACAACCCTTGATGGCTTCCCGTTATACTGGGTGGAGAAGCTTAAGTTCAAGAAGGCCAAGACCTTGGACGAACTCTCCTCAGCTGATCGTGAGGTCTTCCAAGCCTTGGCTAGCTTAGGTGTGGTCTTTAACACTGCAGAGCTCATCAAGCGTGCGTGCGACCCCACTGCTCTTTCTAACTACTTAGGTATGGGGAACCTTTTACCAGCCTTCCCCACATATTACCTTGCTCATGCTTTCTCGTTCATTTGCTAACTCACATTCGTGCTTAACTCAAGCCTGCTTTAACTGATACTCATACTTCATCTTGCTTATACTTGTTCTCATCTCCTATTCTTTGGTGCAGGGATGGTGATGACTAAGGAGAAACGAGCAAGGCTCGCTGAGCTCTTGTCTCGTGGCGAGGCTGCCACAAACAAAGCGGCCCTTCCTCACGCCCAGTTCCTTCTGCCCTTCCTACCACATCTCCCGCCTCTCCTGCTCAAGCCACCTCGACGCCTGTTTCACCACAACCAATTCCACGCACCTCTTCCCCACACCTTGCTGCTGACCCCCCTTCAACCACAAACAGCATCAGCCCCTACCTCTCCAACCCCTATCGCCGCTATCCCTCTAGCCACACTTAGAGCTTCAGCTTCTCCAACCCCCTAGAGAGAAATAAGGGGGTGGTTCTCATCCCTTCTGATGAGGATGAAGACTCTGTGGATGGCCCTGTCTTCGAGAGGAGGACCACCACTGCAGTTGCCACCTCTCACTCTTCATCTGATAGGCGCCTTGCCTCCCTCAGGGACAACCCTTCCAGCGCCTCCTCACCTCCACATCCTCTTGCACTTGAAGAAGGAGCTGAGACAGTCCTAGAGCTTTCTCCTGCACCTGCCCCCGAACTTCCACGGGTCATCCAACACATTCTGAGGGGCATCCAACAAGAAGCCCTGGGGAACTTGGATGATGGGGCGCTGCCTGAAAACATGGCCCTCGGACTTGGCGGGTTACTTGTGGGCTCCAACTTTTCAACTTATCAGGCTGAGGCGAAGGCCAAGGAGCAACAGGTTCTTGCTAGCGAGCTAGCCCAGCTGAAGGAGCAAATGACTGCACAAGCCCAACGCTTCTTCATCCAGGAGGCCGCCCTAACTGAGGCGTTGGGGGTAGTGCGGAAGCTGAGGTGGAGACCAACAAGAGGCTCCACGATGAAGGTCAGAAGTACACCACACTTTTGGCAAAAGTGGTGCCTCTTCATGCTGAGATAGCGACGCTCAAAGACGCCGCCGCCGCTAACCAGGCCAAGATGAGGAGCCAGGAGGAGCGCTCCGTTACCCGAGAGGTGCTCCTGGGCAAAGTCGAAGCTGATCTTGCTAGGAAGAGTAAAGCTCTTGAGAAGATTAAAGCTGAACTTGCGGAGCAGGCCAAACTTCTTGAGGAGAGTAAAAAGGAGCTTGCAGAGAGGACTGAAGCCCTCGCCCAAGCTGAGAAAGAGAAGGCCGCTCTAACTGAGGATTTCAAGAAGGCCGAGGCAGAGCTCCTCATCGACGCGACGAAGGCCTACGGTGTTGGGTTTGAAGATGCCCTCTCTCAGGTGGCTTGCGAGCACCCTGAGGTTGACACTTCATTCTTTGTTATAGCCAACCATGTCGTTGACGGAGAGATCGTGCCTCGAGCCCTTCTTTAAAACTCCTTTGATTTTTCTTACGCAAGTTGTATTCTGAACAATATCTATATAACAAATCTGCACCTTTTACTTTAACTGTTTGCTTCTCATTTCCACTGCGCGTTTGCTTACCTTCCCTACTAACAACGCTGGGGTGTGGCTTGGAAACCACCTTTCTTTATCTATCATTACTGTCTGGGTGCCAAGGCCCGAGGCCTCCATCGTGCCGCCTCCTACCGTGCCGCCTCCTCCACGGTCATCCCTACCCGTGGGTATCAAGAGGGGACACCCTTCTGGCATAGGCGCATTCATGGTGCAAAACCTGGGCGACACCCGAGGTCGGTCAACGTTCGAGGCCGTGGACCTTAACGAAACTTCCTTTCTTGCTTTGCAATACCTCTAGTGGATTCCTCGCTCTGGGTCCCACCATGTTGACTTTGGTCAACGCTCAAGGACCGTACGGTACAATTTTTAATTGGAATTAAAACTAAAATTTAAAATATTACTTAAACTTGAAACAAAACATACCTCATTTAAAGAAAATATACCACATTTATTTTCGAGGATTCAAACAAAGAGCAAAGAAAAATGTAACAAGAAAGTAGAAGAAAAGATTTTATTATGGTGAGGCAAATATTTGTTATACTTTGTTCAATCAGTAGAGAAGGTGGAAGAAGAGAATGTGAAAAAGAATGAAGAAAAAATTGAAAATAAGGTAAATTTATAAAATGAGATAAATGTTCTTAATTAACATTAAGGATGTTTATTGACTTTCTCTCTATTGCTTTCTTTAAAAAATAGAAGGAAATAATATTTTTTTAGAGAACTCACTATTTTATTCGTTTGTTCATCATAAACTATAATTATTTTATTTTAGTTTCACATTGACTTGAAATGACATCAACTTGTGATATGTTATACAACTACAATTAAGAGACTACACTAACATTATGAAAATTTGAATGATTAAATAATATATTAACATCCAATTGAAGCAACCCTAAACCTGTACATACTAAGTTGTTGTGTAATTGTTATATCTTACAAATTGAAAGTGTACTTATTTTCAAAGCAAAAGGTAGATAATATCATAATACAATATTTTCCCTTGTTCTTGTTTGCATTGTAATGTAACCAAATAAAAGGTGGGGTTATTCAGCTGCAATGAAAGTGTTCATTCTTCAACTTGAAGAAAATCCAATTTGTCTCCATTTTACCACAATCCAAGATTTTAACAAAAAGAGATACGATTTCAGACAATTTTAGTATAATCAAATTTTAAATTAGGTAATATGAATTATTTATTTTAATAATTTTTATTTATTAATAATTAGAGTGTGAAATTACATTTATTTTAATAAAAAATCCACAATCTAAACCCTTAAAAAGGATTAGAAGTGTTCCAATGAGCAATAGAACTAGAAGGTCAAGCTTGAAAAGTTTTCATCTTCCTAAACGTGAAGGACGAGTAGCAGCAGCCATTTCTCCCATAAAATATTCAAACTGTTTAAGATTCAAAACCTTTCCCCAATCTTCAAAATTGAAAACAAAAGCAGAAATTATTTCAATAATTCCACCAATCACCACCAAGAAAGGGCCAAGTCAAAGTCTTCTCCATTCCATTTCTTCTCCATTCCATCTCAACCCAAAAAGAATACATATTTTGCATCCAACACCAACATCTTTATATTCCATTCACGAACATACCCATATGAACACACACACCCAATTGAAACATCAGAAAACATGTTCCTCAAAATTCAATTTTTGTTCCTCACCCTTTTTCTGGCAGCCACCGTTGCTACCGCCATAGACCCAGGTTCCACTCTTTCGGCCTCTTCCACCTCCAACCAAACGTGGTCTTCTCCCAGTGGCACCTTCTCCCTCAGATTCATCTCCGTTCAGCCTCCCACCACCCCTCCTTCCTTCATCGCCGCCATCGTTTACACCGGCGGCAACCCTGTTGTCTGGTCCGCTGGCAACGGCACCGCAGTCGACTCCGGCGGCTCCTTACGGTTCCTCTCCTCCGGCTCCCTCCGCCTCGTCAATGGCTCCGGCGCCACCGTGTGGGACTCTGGAACGGCGGGCGCCACTTCAGCAGCCCTTGAGGAGAGTGGCAAATTGGTAATTTCAAACGGCACTAGCCCCCTCTGGTCAAGCTTTGACAACCCCACTGATACCCTGGTGCCCTCTCAGAATTTCAGTGTTGGTAAGGTTCTCACTTCTGAAAGTTATGTTTTTAGCCTTAATGGAATTGGGAATTTGTCTCTGAAGTGGAACAGTAGCATAGTGTACTGGACCCAGGGTTTGAATTCCTCTGTGAATGTGAGTTTAGAGTCCCCTGTGTTGACTTTGACATCAATTGGGCTTTTGGAACTTTCTGATGTGAAATTGAGTTCTCCTGTTCTTGTTGCCTATAGTAGTGACTATGATCTGAATGCTGATGTGTTTAGGGTTTTGAAGTTGGATAATGATGGGAATTTGAGGATTTATAGTACTAATAAGGGTGGTGGAACTTCTACTGTTAGATGGGCTGCTGTTGCAGATCAATGTAAGGTTTATGCTTACTGTGGGAACTATGGTGTGTGTAGTTACAATGATTCCAGCACGGTATGTGGTTGCCCTTCAGAGAATTTTGAGATGGTTGATCCCAATGATGGTAGGAAAGGGTGTAAGAGGAAGGCGAGTCTTGATAGTTGTCAAGGGAGCGCAACCATGTTGACCTTGGATCATGCTGTGGTGTTGAGTTATCTCCCTGAGGCTTCATCGGAGACGTTTTTCATTGGTTTATCAGCGTGTAGAACGAATTGTCTTTCGGGTTCAACAGCATGTTTTGCCTCTACTTCCTTGTCAGATGGCACAGGGCAGTGTGTAATAAGATCAGTAGATTTTGTTAGTGGATATCAGGATCCTTCGCTGCCTGGCACTTCTTATTTCAAGGTTTGTCCGCCGTTGGCTCCAAATCCACCATCCTCTTCAGCAGAGACTGTGAGGGAAAGGGGGTCCAAGGTGCCTGCATGGGTTGTGGTGGTGGTTGTTTTGGGTACCCTTTTGGGTTTGGTAGCCTTGGAAGGGGGTTTGTGGATGTGGTGTTGTAGGAATAACAAGAGGTTTGGTGGGTTGTCAGCTCAGTATGCTCTTCTTGAGTATGCTTCTGGTGCTCCAGTGCAGTTCTCGTACAAGGAGCTCCAGCAAGCGACCAAGGGGTTCAAGGAGAAGCTTGGAGCTGGTGGATTTGGTGCTGTTTATAGAGGCACTCTTGTTAATAAAACTGTTGTTGCAGTGAAGCAACTTGAGGGCATTGAGCAAGGTGAGAAGCAGTTTCGGATGGAAGTTGCCACTATAAGTAGCACTCATCATCTGAATTTGGTGAGGCTCATTGGGTTTTGCTCAGAAGGGCGCCACCGGCTTCTGGTTTATGAGTTCATGAAAAATGGATCTCTTGATAATTTTCTATTTCTGACAGAACAGCATTCAGGAAAATTGTTGAATTGGGATTACCGATACAACATTGCGCTGGGCACAGCAAGAGGCATCACATACCTTCACGAGGAGTGCCGTGACTGCATAGTCCATTGTGACATAAAACCTGAAAACATTCTCTTGGATGAGAATTATGTTTCCAAAGTCTCTGATTTTGGTCTGGCAAAGCTTATTAATCCTAAGGACCATAGGCATCGGACCTTAACAAGTGTGAGAGGAACCAGAGGATACTTAGCTCCCGAGTGGCTTGCAAATCTTCCAATAACATCCAAATCTGATGTTTACAGCTATGGTATGGTTTTGTTGGAGATTGTGAGTGGAAGGAGGAATTTTGATGTTTCAGAGGAAACAAACAGGAAGAAGTTCTCGATTTGGGCCTATGAAGAGTTTGAGAAAGGTAACATCAGTGAAATTTTGGACAAAAGACTAGCTCGGCAAGAAGTTGATATGGAGCAAGTAAGAAGGGCAATTCAGGCAAGCTTTTGGTGCATCCAGGAGCAGCCATCTCAGAGACCAACAATGAGCAGAGTGCTGCAAATGCTAGAAGGGGTAACTCAGTTTGAAAAGCCACCTGCCCCAAAATCAGTAGTGATGGAAGGAACTGTTAGTGGAACAAGCACATACCTGAGTAGCAATGCCAGTGCATTCTCCACGGTTGGAGTTTCACCCCCTGGACCCTCCTCTACATCATCATTTCAGATTAGTAATAATGTTTCAACCTTCAACTCAGAAAGGAACCCTGAGAAGCCAACCTCGACCCTTTTACAATCAGACACATGACAGAAAATTGCTTCCATTTTCATTTTTCACATTTCCCAATTGGTTCAAACTCTCATTCTCTTGGTTTGGGGGGACTTTATCCTGGAACAGCAGAAGTACAAGCTTTGCTGCTCAAACCGTGTATAATATGATATTAATTGTATGCTATATTTCATTTTTTTTCTTTTCTTTATCCTGATCATTGTATTGTATACTCCTTCAAAGCAGGATATTGCAAAGTTGCAGTAATTATTTGCATTCAATTCCTGAAAATGTGCTTGTGTCAGCATATTTCTGGGTCAACAGTGCAACCCAATATCTTTGGTGTGCCAATAAAAGTATTAAAATTTTATGTTCTCAGTAAGTACCCTTCTAATAAACTATTGAATTTTTCTTTTACCAAACCTAAAAGTTTGAGAGAATGACTGGAAACGTGAGACTCTTTGTTTCATGGTGCACATAATAATCAATTGTGAGGACTTTCTGGTTGTCACAATATCCAGCTAAGTAATTTGAAAACAAAGCAAGCAGCAATGATTTAGAGCACAATGGTCAATTATATGCATGCATCTTGCATCTGCATGCAACCCGTGTCATTCACTTTTTATTGTTTGTGGACTCTAGTATTTCCAATTTATAATGTTAAAATATTCCTTTTACCACAAGATTCAGAGATAATTTGGAGCTTACAAAATTCTAATATAGTTTAGAAGTCAAGGACGGAATAATTTACAAATGTTGCATTCTCTCTTCACTTAATGAGATGTTCTTAAAGAAAAAAAATATTAAGCAAAGTTATACTTTTACTTATAATAGAAGAATACTTCATTGCTTGAAGTCAATAAATCTTCAAAATAATGTCCATGTGACCATGTCAACGTCTTCATTTCAAACAAGTTCAAATTCAATGTAGACCAATAGAGATTAGAGGGTTTAGGGTTTGGTTCCTGGTTACAGCTATTGAAGACCAATAGAGATTAGAGGGTATTTAACGTGTAATCAAGTAGAAGGTCATTCACCAGATAGATCAATAAATTAGTTAGTCAATTTAAGATTTAGTTAAGTGTTTAATTATGTTTTTAATCCAGAAATTTAGAGTGAAGTCAGCTTTGATCCTCCGATTCTTTTTTTAAAGAACATTTTGGTTATTTAAATTTAGAAAAAACATATAGTTTTAGTCTCTAAAGTTCATTATTAGGGAACCGAAAATGTTTTTTTTTTTAAACATTATTTTAATTTCCCAAATTTAATATTTAGGTACTGAAATTTTTTTTAATGTAAGGAACTAAAATAATTTTTAAGTTTAGCAAAACCAAAATCAAATTCATTTAAATTTCAAACACTAATTTTTTTGGATTAAATATGTTTTTTTTTACTGGTTTTTGTCTTTATTCCAAACTTTATATATTCTGAATACTTATAGTAAGAAAACTATTGGGTTATATTATAATATTATAACATTTATGTTATTGATGAGTCAGACATAATATTTTAATATCTTAAAATCTATTTGTCAGGTAAAAAAAATTAGCAATAACTCATTGCAACAGTTTCCTTACTTAGTACAACTATCTAAGAGGTCTAAAAAAGACAGAAACCAATTTTGCGTGTAAATATATAGATTATATATATATTATCGATTTGCATCAACCATGTACCCTTATACAAATTTTCCTAAAAAATACCCTTAAATATTTAAAGAATGTATTGAATTGAATCTTTAATTTTCAACAAATATTTATAAGGATTTGTAGGAATATATTTAGAGGATTTATCCATTGGGATTTCAAAAAAACTTTACGTAAAAAAGTTTAAAATATTAAATTATGAGATTTAAAAAGATTTACCAGAACTTAAAGATTCTAGATATTTAAAAGAAAAATCAGAAATACAATAGGGTTTCTAAATATATTATTGAGGTTTCTAAAGATTATATATATATATATAATATAATATAATATAATATATAATATAACAGTTTTCTTTTTTCCTGGAAGATCTAGTGTGCATTAACGGATTATCGGCGATTTTTACTCATTCTTAGAATGACAGTTACATTCCAGCGGTTTCCAAACTCTTAATATTTTTGGCGATTTCCAAATCCTTGGTATTTCTAGCGATTTTCAAACTCCAGATATTTTCGATGGTGTTCAAACTTATATATTTCCAACTGTTTCCAAACCCCTAACCTTTTCAGCAATTTCGAAACTCCGTTACTTTTAACGATTTCCGAATAAAAAAATGTGGGTTTTTTTCATAAAAAATTGTTTTAATCCTAATAACATTTTTAGATACTAAACGAGATAATTATAATAAACAATTTTATTATCATTTATCATAAGTAGATCAACTGTTAAATATCAAGTGAAAGAAATACAAAGTATGTGGTGAGAAGAGATATTTGTTCAATAATTCATTATCTCTAAAAAAAGTAAAGTGAATTTGTCAAAAAGAAATTACAAAATAACTACTATAATCAATGTGAATATTAATAAAATAATGAAAAGATTTGGATAAAAATTTATAAAACCTATACAAATTATAATAACTAATTCACTTTGGTTTATCCTCTTATAGCATTTACCTAAAACAATACCAAATTTAATTCTTATTGGTTGAACATCATAAAATAATAATAAATGCGATAATCCATAAATTAATTGTACTAAATCAATAAACAATAAATAACATAAAACAATTACGTATTCCTGGAAAAACATTTAAAATTGGAAGAGACAAGACAAGTCTGCTTCTGTGAAATTGAAAGAGAAAAGTCGCATATTTGGATGAGATTTGTCCGTAAGAATTTTACGCATACATGTAAATAAAAAGTTACAAAAAATTCATGAGAATCTAACAAACGAAATACTCCATTGAAATTTATTTAATTATGAGTAACACATTATTCTTTTTTTAATCTTTAAAATGTTCAATTGAATATCACCTGATTTTATTGCCATATTAAGAAAGTCTTAACAATCTTAATTAAATATCACAAAAAAATTAATGCTTAAAATTCTTAATTAAATACCATACCAAATTTTTTTATTAAAAAAAGTTTTTAAAAATATTTTAAAATCCCTAATGTCAAATTATCAACATGTTGTTATATAATTTTTTTTACTCAAAATCATTAATTTTACTAAATAACCTTAACAGATATTGAGCATGCAATGAAATCAACTGCACACCAACCAATAGTCCTCAACTCTTTTTTAAATTTAGTTCATACAATCATAATAAAATAACAAATAAAGAATAACAACCGGGTCTGGTGCTAAGCTTTCGGTCCATACCAATACAAAACCATAACATAACATTTGAAAGTCATTATGGAACTACATAACTTCCACTTCCTTTTCCTCTTGTATTACCTCTGAAAGCAAAAACCAATTATTCACACCAAATTCATATGATGAGTATTACATATGGTAGAAAATTTCAAATTAATTTGTTTCTTTTCAAGTTCAATTCCTTGAAGTTGCGAACTGTAACAATAGTTCCAATAACAAGCATTCCTTTATAAATAGAAATAAATCTCTCAACACCTAGCTTCTCTTCAAACCTATTAGTGAGACCTATGAAATCTTTATATGAGCATTGTGAAGTGGTGCACCAAAATCATACTCCATGATGTCATAATCAACATATGCTTACTCTACATCCATTCTTACAAATATTGAAATCCATAATCTCAAAAACCTCAAATGGCATCCACAAATAGGAACTAAGTCCTTGTAGAAACAAATACCATAGTATCCATGGACTTCACATTAACTTTCACAACCATCCATCTTATGATGACAATTCCACTCCTTTTAGATTAACTATAAATCTTCTTATTTCCATGACCATCCAACTTCAACACTCTTAGACTACCATTTCATTTATGGTGAAGAAGGTCTAATTCAGTTGGTTAAATAAGTTATGTGAATTGTTGTAAAACTCCTTACAATTGTTTAAGAATTTCCTTTGTATAGGCTCCAACCCAAAATCTAGCCAAGTTGAATTATGGAATCATTCAAGGTGTGGTTCCAATATACATCACTTCCATTCCATATCAGCAAGAGGGAACATAAAGGTTGAAGCCTAACTTAACACAATTCAAATTCTATACTTATGTTGGGAGAGACACAATTGTAGAGTGTTGTGATGAAAGTTGGACCACACATCACTAGTACCATTGGAAATAACCAAGTTGGGTTGCTTATCAAGGAAAGTAGATGAGACACCGCATTGGGAAGTTACTGAGTCCTAGACTATGGTACCATATCAACAAGTTGGAAACTTTCAGTTATGAGTATTTGAAATGAGTCTCTCAATAAAAAGGATCATTTAAGAGATGGACCAACCGTATGAATATCTTCCACAAAGGTCCACCACCAACAATCCAAACCAAATGAGGAGGCAACCTTTAGAGTGGACAATACAACATGAAGAAAAGAGGAGAAGTTGAAGGTTGAACTTGGAGAAATGAAGAGAAAATGTGTTATTGGGGATGAGTATGATCTGAAGCATAAAGGGGTAAACCTGAGCCTAAAAAGATTGAAACAACTAAAATAATGACGAAAACAGTAAGAAAAAGTAGAAGAGCTTTTTGTTCTAAACATCATTGTTTCACTGTGTTTGTGTGTTTAAAAAGAAATGAATAAATAAGTTATTTATTGATAAAAGGGATAAAAATTAAATATTAATTATGAAGTCTAATCTAATAGACTTTCTTTTCTCTATTGCATTGAAATTTGAATCTTACTTTTCTAGGTTTTCTTTTGAATTTAGGAAACTTTTAAGTAAAAATGAATCCATTTTCTCACTTGCTCTTGTTGTCTCAAAAGCAGATATTATGAATAAGAAAAAGAGAAAAATATCCTTTAAATAAACTCACCATAAAATTTTAATACGAAGGTTTCCAAATAAAGAAGAAAAATATATAGTCGATAGGATTGGTAAGCTGAAAAACAATTGGATTTCTCCTTATACATTTGTTCATCAATATTTAACTATTTAGTTGATGAAAACCTACTTTTTCTTTTCTTTTTCTATTATTGGTGAATATGACTTTCTATAGCTGGTTAAACATTATTGGAATAAAGTTTTTTGACATTCTAATAAAAAAAATCTATAATCATTTTTTGAAATACAATATTATATTATAATAATATAATAATTTTTTAGGTATCATTTCATTCACATCAAGTATCATTGTCCATATTTATGTATCACCATAATTGAAAGAGTAAAAGCAGATGTAACATCTCAAAGCTTATGAAAATTTTGACCACCAATTGTGACAATAGTTTAACTTTTACACGCATTAAAACATTATCTGATACGTACTATACTATATTTGTTCTAGAATTTAAATCACGTATTCCATTATTTTTTTTCAAAGAACTTGTATATGGTTCATAGTATACAAGGAATTTTTCTTTTAATTAATTTCCTTGAGGTTGACATTCCATGAATTATTGTTATCAGAAATTTTATAAATTGTATGTGGTTATAATTCAACTTTATCGAAAATAGTATCTTTATAGGTAATTGTAATAACTTCATAACTAAATATCATGAAAAAGTTTTATGCTTGCTCACAAGATAAAAAATATTCTCTTATAAAAATTATTTATATTTAACTAATATTAAACTGAAAAACTAGACATGAAAAGTAAGTAACATCTATCTTTGTAAATGTTATAAAAATAAAACAAATAATACTGTAAATTTATAAATGTTAAGCATAGTATTTGTAGTTGTATATCAGTATTGGTAAATGTAGTATTTCATTCAAAGTAATTATAATATCATATATTAGTTATATTATGTATCTGTTTAATTCCAAAATCATGGTCCTTGTTTCTTTGGTCTGGGGTCTTCACAATGTTGGACCCCATTACAAGAATTATGGAGTTTCTTCAATATTGAGCTTTGTCCAAAACGGGCTCTAGAAACTTCTGAAGAATCTTAAACCCTCCTTAATTGAGACTTCTTCTTCCTGCACCCCTACGTTTTTCATCCCGCACCCCACAATTTTAAAAATCTCGAAACTGGCCTTGACATTTTATTTGGAAAAGGGCGCCGTGGTGGAGTGTGCTATGGATTCACCAATCCGAAAGTCAATCATGTTGTTTTCTGGATGAGAATATGTTCCATAAGCAAATTGTTAATAATTGTTGATTTTTTGGATTGCTAAATTCGAAAGTCTAATTTCTATTACGGATTGATGGATATGGAAAATTTACGGATTCTCCAATCCGGAAGATTTATGAATTTCCAAATTCGGAATGTGAAAAAATCAATGCGGATTCCTGATTCCATAAAATTACAGAACCGCATTGTCTGAAATACTAGATATAAACTGTGGAAATGATAATCCGAGACACTACTGACCACCACCAAAAGAAACACCTTCTTGTGCTAAGAGATGGAGTAGCGTCACCGCTGTTCAGAGAGAAATGAATCCGTTTGTGTTGTCTACAGGCAAATGAAAAAGAAAAGGTAGTGTAGGTCTTATGTGCATTTTGGGGTTTTTAAAAATAATAGGGTTATGTTTGTCTTTGCATAATATTATGGGGTGCAGGAAGAAAAATGTAAGGGTGCAAAAAGAAACTGCCCTTAATTGATGTTCTACCTTTTATCCACCTTTTGTCCAACTTTCTTATTTGAGTAACTTCATGGTAATTAGTTCTTTATCCACAAACTATATAGGTTGAATTTGTTTTTTTCTTGATAATGGGTAGAAACAAGCTAATATCTTTTATGGGACATCTTTTTAATAATAATACAAGTTATAAAGAGAAACCCATAAAAAAAACTATTCTTTTAATAGGACATTTCTTCTTGAACCTCCATGCATTTTTTTTTTGCAATTCATAAATATAAAAAAATTTATTTTATTTTTTTTTCAGATTGTAAAATATAGAAATCAAGAGTATCTTTCATTTTGTGCAATCCAAAAAGCTTTTGGACATAATTTGAAAATTATTTTTGACTTCCAAATTACATAAATTGGAATTCTTTTTTAGCATTGCACAATTTAAAAGTCATTTTTGACTACCGGACTGTATATATGGTAGTAAAAATAACTTCTAGATTATGCAATCTAAAAGTCATGTGACGTTATGTGTCGAAAAATAAGTGAATGGTTGGTAACGCTTAGTGATCGTGGTCCTTTTTCCGAAAGTTACAATGACGAGGGAGACAATGATGTTGTTAGCAAAGAGTTCAATGTTGGTGACAGTTTTATTCTTAACGGTAACTAGTGTTAAAGAAAGCTAAAATGATTAAAATGATGAAAATCATTTTGAATTCTGCAATCCAAAAACTTTTTTTTTAAATGACTTTTACCATGTGTAATCAAAACTTTTTTTTTCCTTAATTACATAATATTGAATACACTTTTAAAAATTGTATAATTTAAAAAGAATAAAGTAAAATTTTTATGTTTATGAAGTGCGGAAAAGATGTACCGAGCTGAAGGAAGAAATGTTAGTTTTAGCACAAGCATTGAAATTAGTTTTCCTTTGCTGTTATTGAAAACCAAATGTTGAAAACTCCTATACTCACCTTACTCGAATTAATATGTCAATTAATAACTACTTCGATGTAAAGTCTTATAGCTAACCTATATCTATTATACATTTAATATATTAATTAGGTAGATAGAAATTTAATAAAATTGCATAAACGCTCTCTCACACACACGCTTTATATATATATATATATATATATATATATATATATATATATATATATATATATATATATATATATATATATA
>Ga0123342_1001198_pt1 | contig 43421 bp, 19 predicted proteins | sample Turbeawhitnodule_FD_89960 | JGI IMG/M metagenome (GOLD analysis project Ga0123342, IMG submission 89960) | Root nodule microbial communities of legume samples collected from Mexico - Turtle bean Mexico white nodule | ecosystem: Host-associated > Plants > Roots > Nodule | place: Mexico: Nepantla...
CAAATGAAAGCTTCCCTGTACTTTTATTTCTATGGTTTATATCTGTGTAACTGAGAGTTGTATAAGGGTTGAGATACCCCTAAAGTGTCTCTTTTTATTCATTAATTCATTGCTGAAAAAAAACTATTTAGTATGATAATGACTATTTTTTAACCGACAAAGAATAAATTAAAAAATTAGAGCATTTGAGGGATGTTACAATTCATATACAAAATAGTATCTAGGGTTGATGTATCATAATGGACTAACTTTACAAAAATTGAAGCATACAACACTACAATATGCAAAATGTAATTAAAAAAAGTTGTAGTCTTAGTGTTATAATGACTCTTGCTTGCAATTAACCTCCTTATTGTGGGCAATACCTCTACTAAGATGTAGCCAAAACCATATGTAGTGTGCCCCTACACCAATACACCATCCCCAATACATAAAAATTACTCCACTCCCAAGTCAACAATTGAAAGAGTTGTACAAGATACTTTGGTGTGGTCCAAGTTGTGGTCCCTAACAGCTTAAGATATTTCGCCCCCAATTGAGTGAAATGTGGTATATGTCTCCCCATATCAGGTTAGTTATTTTGGCGTTGGATCATTTTTTTAGCACAATAAAGAATCTTAATAAGTAGGAGTATTAGGGGTACTTCTACCCATGTACCAATAACTCAAACCATTGAACCATAACTTGTCAAAATACAAAACATTGTAGCTTCATAGGCTAAAATAATATTAGAAGCACTTCTAAAAGCTCCTCCCCCCACCACGTGACATAAAACAACAGGGAGACCTTTGTATACATCAAACCAAGAATACCAAAAAGACATAAATCCAAGGTTCTTACTGTCAGAGAAACCAAATTTACTTCTTGTTTTAGCAAAACAACTTGCAAAGGGTATTATGGATGAGCAAAATTTGAAAAACCTAGAAAAGAGCAAGTTCCAAAAAGAATAAGAAAATACCTTGAGCTTGAGTTGTTGTTCCAACTCCCAGAATGACCCCTCAGCTTTATTTCTACCCTCACCACTGCCTGCAAAACTAGAAAACTATCACAAGCATAGTAACATAAAAGCACCAATGTATAGAACCACATTCTTACACAACCTCCCTCCCCATCCCAGGTTACTGCCTTCAGATAGTATTCTTTAACCATCCTGCAACCACAAAATCTACTCTCATATGGAAAATTTCACTAAGAACACATTAGTGTAACAAACAACATTATAACAATTATATTGTTCTTTATGGAATTTAATACTAGTCAGAGTAAGAAAATAGTGCAAATTTGTCCTTAATAGTTATCTAAGACCAAGTCTTCAACTGAGTAAGAGTAAGGATTTCTACTAGATTATAGGCAGCCCATATATCCTCCCAGACTCTTATGTTTGGTCCCTCCCCAATTTCTCATTTTATGTTATCCTCAAAACTATATCTCTATTCCTCCATCAACCCTATTTTCCTAGTGTCTCTCCTCCAAAGGACTCAAAGTTGTCAACATTAATACCCCTATGAGCCCCTATGGCTTAAGAAGTTATGCACTCGTAAGCTGATTTCACAGAGAACACGCCTGTAGCATCGCCTCCCCACATCCGGAGGTCTTTTACCTCCCTATTCAAGATGTTCATAGAAATATACCTTAGCATATCTTCTTCTTACACATATTCCCACTCGAATCTAACTCTCCTCCATTTAAGCCGTCATTTCCAAACTGAGTCTACTTACTCTCCTACCTCACCTATCGTCAGCCCCTGGTCTAAGGATGTAGAGTGCAACCATGGATACAAGATAATAAGCTTGTTATGGCCAATCTAGACATCCTCCCAGAATCTAAATTTATCTCCAACATCAACTTCCATACCAAAGCTTCTTGGAACCAACCATCTACTTCGCCCTTACCACATACTTTTGATAAATCACTCCACCACCAAGATTGCACTTCTTAGAAAGCTAGCATCGAATTGATTCAGATCCATATTTTGATACTAATATATTCTTCCACTTCCCTCATTCTTCACTCACAAAGCGTCATTTCCATTTGGCCAAAAGAGCCGCATTAAACTTTGTGATGTCTTTAAACCCCAACCCGTCTTCCTCCAAAGGTTTGCATAAGTTCTCCCATCTTACCTAAGAAATGGCTCTATTATCCTTCCCTTATTCCCAAAGAAACCTTCTTTAGATACATATGATTCTATTTTAAATCGATTTTGAAGCTTTAAAAAAGGATAGATAGAAAAGGGGTAAGGTTATAATATGTTTAAAAAACCTAGTTCTTTAACAACTGTGTTATATCTTGTTGATAATTTTTTTTTAAAAAAATCTATCTTCTTTTGCATTTGTCACTACTTTGATGATATATAATTTTTCTATTTCACTTTTTTGAGCATGAAAAATATACAAAGCAGTGTTCAACCCATATACAAATATATGTGTGATGGACATAGATAGTTACTATTCACCCTAACTCTTTAAAAAAACCACGGACTACTTATATGTCATTTAATAAGTGTCAAAATCAAACATTTAACCCTTAAAGCTTCCATGGACTCCTACCCCCACCCAATTACTTCAATCATATCTATTTTTTCAATTCCCCTTACAAGAGTGTAAATTAAGTAGTTTTTTTTATCAGCTTAATTAACTAAGTTGTAAATTATATAACACTCTTTAAGTGATTAATTAATGTCCTCCAATGATATTTTTCTCAAAATCAATTATATAGTTTTTTTATTATAAAAAAATTATTAACTAGCAATAAAACAAAAAAAAAATTATTATATTAACTAAATTAAATATTATTTTATAGATTAAAAAATTATTCATATTTAAAGTAATTTTTATTATTAATAAAATTTTATGAAATAATTTTTAAATTGTTATTTAAATTAGTTATCAAGATGTTAGCTACTAATATTTTAGATTATAAATTAGTCTTTAAATAGACTAATAGAAACTAAATTAGAATATAAAGTAATAAATAACTAAAAAATTGATAGCTAATTAATTTATAATTTATTTTATAAATTTTTATTAATAATAGAAATTACTTTAAATACTAATATTTTTTTAGTTTATAAAATATTTTTTAATTTAGTAAAATAGTAACTAATTATTTTGATATATAAAATTAATTTTTATTTAATAATTTTTTATAGTATACTTGATCAGTGTTTCTTCAAACAAAATTATTAAATTATTTTTTCTATTTCACCAAAGGTTTACATCACATTTAAAATAATAAATTATTTGTAAAATTTTATGGTTAGAAACATGAAAGGCTTTGGTGGATATGAGGTTAGGGTTTTAAAGAGGATAGACATTAGTTTTTATTCGGGCAGCTATATGAGGAGTCCATAACTTTTGACATTATTGGTTTTTACTTTGGCCACCTATTTGATGAGTCTAAATAGGATTGTGATAGCATGTTTGAATATGCAATGTAAATTCACCTAAATCCACATTTTCATGTGAGTAATGAGGCTCAAAATGCAGATCTAATTAAACATGTAGCCGTAATGTCAGTAATGAATACTTATATTTTTTGTAAAATACATAGTTTGAGCTTTTCTTTTCTTTTTCCTTTTTAACTATCCTAGCATATGTAGAAGCGAAGTACGTGGCAACCCTAATATTACCCCAAACGGGTTTTAAATACACTGGTTTTAATATTTGTGTCTACCCAAAAACAAAAAGATAAAAACTTTGTTTTTACCGATCGAGTTATGATCACTGAATAAAAAGGTTGGAGTTGTGGAATTACCTTACTATAAATAATATGATAAGAGTATCTTTTATAGACTCATAAGTAGGTCTGGCCAATTCTTTGATCATGTCCAAATGAACTTTATAATGCAAAGACCTTTTTCTGTCTCTTGTTCTTATTTTGTGAGATGAATAAAAAAAGAAAAGGACGAAAGATTTGAATCAAGGGTCGTATATAGTATACAATAGTAGAGCTTTCCACATCCTCTGGTAGATGAAGCACACACACTTTGAATAGGTAGCTAGCACATGGCGTGCAGTGCTCGAAGCCACGAAGAACTTTACAATATTATTTACAAGGAGTGGTCCAGGATCTGAAACATGGAAAAGAAAAAATGGAAAGATATATGGAGAAAAGCCACAACAGTCTTAGACTTATAACTTGATAAGTGAAACAAACTGGCACGTAGAAGGAACATCTGAAAAGGAGCATAACCCTTCAGGACCATTAGCATTCTGCCCTAGCTAAAGCCCTTAAGTCCTTCACACACCTTAAGTCTTCCCTTATTTTAAACTTGACTTAAACTAATTTCGATTGTTCAATGCCTTTTCTTAGAAACCATAAATATCTTGTACTCAAAATAGTTATGCCTAAACTAGGTGAAATCATTATTAACAGAAACATATACTTTTTAAGCATTTATTGCAGCTCCAGAACTCAAGACATCAAATTATAAATTTTGGATGAAATCCTATATTCTTTTTAATACTTTAAATCCACTTATCTTGGAGGCCAATCACATTCCAAGTGGTGTGTTCTACTTCTCAAATCCATCACATAAATTTTCTACTTCCTTCATCTCTTCTTCTATTGTCATACATTTTTACTATTTGTATCATGTTCTTGTTTGGTTTTCTTTGTTTCCATTCAGCAATTTTATTTGGTTTTCCTTTCCATATTCTTTAATTCTGCACCTTTTAGCATCATTGTCACCTTATAATTGTCTTTTTCTGCTCTTGTGAAGTGAACCTTCACACTTACTTAACCACTTGGTTAAATTGGTTAAGTTCGTGTCCAATGAGGATCTTCTTAGAGTTCTCACCATATTCTTGCTTAAAATCCCAATCTAAGTAAAAGTGTCACATAAAAAATGAGCAATCCTAAAATCAACTCACATCAAGCATTCTTGATAGCTTCAACACCATGTCCAAATAACTCAACTTTCCTTCTTGATCAGATCATGGTACCTAGTGTAAGTATCCAGAATATAATCTTAGAGTAGAAGTAGTATATTTTAAATTACACCCGAATATTTTATTATTAAAATGAAAAAAACATATAAATAGAAAATTCAGTTATTCATGTTTCATTTTAAAAGAACCATCATCTCTCTAGAAGTTTCCTTTTTCCTTTCCTCTCCATTCTCTCTAAGATTTTGACCCCTTCGCTTATCAGTTTGACGATCGGAGTCCACCATTAGACTTCTGGCAGTGAAACTACAAGATTAGCCGATCATAATATCTAATAAAGTAAGTTCATTTTGTTCTTTTCTTTGAGTCAAATTTTAAACTTGTTAGGTTGTCTTTGCCTATTCTTTGCATGCAACTCTTTTAGCTTCAGGGTTAACACTACAAGACAATTATGAAATAGAAACCCAATTTTAGAGACCAAAATAATTAGTTGCAATAGTAACTAAATTAGAGACCATTTTAGAAACTAAAAAAAAAATTGGTTTATAAATTAGTTTCTATTATTGTTAAATAGTTTCTAAATTGGTATGTAATTAGCAACCAAGGTTTTAACTCCAATTATCTAATTTCTAAATTTGGTAGCAAAAACTTTGGTTGCTAATTAGATACCAATTTAGAAAGTATTTAACAGTAATAGAAACTAATTTAGAAACCAATTTTTTTTTATAGTTTTTAAAATGGTTTCTAATTTAGTTACTATTGCAACTAATTATTTTGGTCTCTAAAAATTGGTTTCTATTTCATGATTTTCTTGTAGTGTAATCTTTGTTGGCTCAGGGTCCTAGTGTTATAGTTAGAATTTTGACCAGGGTTCTGTGGTGCAGATTAAGTTACTTTTAAGCTTTTGAAGATTTGGAGCTCTTAGTGAGCATTTATTCAAGTTCAAGTAAGGGAAATTAATCTTATTTTTTTTCAATAGAACCATAGGTTAGAAGATCTGAACATGGGGTGACGTGTTCATCAGTTTCAATTTTTGCTTTGATGACTTTCTATGGCAAGTGTACTGCGTTGTCAGAAGTTATTTTTTTGGTATTTGATAGTTTTAAACTAATTTACTAAACTATAAAAAAATATTAATTAATTTTTAAAATAACTTATATATGTGAAAGAATATGGTGGGTGCATATATATATATATCATTTTAATTTTATTTCCTTGATGAAACATATTTTGGTAATTATAGTTTTTAAGCAAATTAAATTATTTTTTTATTTAGGAAAATTTTAAATTTTAAGTTATTACACTTCTTTATCATGCATTTTACATTAACATCTTGTCTTAAAATATTTCAAAGGAATTTAAAATAGAAAATAATATATATTTAACTGAACATCAAAATTACTATTGATTAGTGTAAAAGTAAACCGTGTTTCTTTCATGGAAACTATTGGAGTGATGGGAGATGAGTTCAGGCCCAAGCATTTTCCTCACTTCAGCTTTTTCCCCTCACTTTGTTTCCAAAAAAAAAACTATTGAGTACTCACTTTCTTTTGTTTCCAAAACAAACTATTTGTTGTATAAAATGCCTTTCAATAATCCTAATAATTTTTTATTAATAATAAAAAATAATATAATGAGAGTACTAAAAGTACTCCAATTCATATAAAAAAAAATCTATGAGACAACAAAAATAATCAATCACTTAAACCCTAAATCCTAAATTAAAAAATAAGCACAACAGCAAGAGTATTTTGGAAAATAATATCTATAATATCTTCAAGTGATGTTTTTACTTGTGTTTGCACTATATCATTGTGCAATGTCTCTTCTCAACATGTCAATAAGTGAATTTCAAAAAATATGTAAACAAATGACAAGCAAATATCAGTAAATGAAATTTAAAAATGTAACCAAATTAATACATCAATTTGAATATGAGAAATTTGATTTGGAAAATTTATTTCACTCATGCCAAAGTATTGACTTGAGTTATAGTAAAAAAAATTATTGGATCTACCACTGCGTGATTAAAAATTAGTCTATTTTTTAGATTCCAAATTTTTCATATAACAGCAACCATATACATAATTATACATAATTAGATTCTATAATTTTGATTTTATGTTCAAAATGTTGTTCAACCTTATCATAGTGAACAAATAATCTACCAACTCATCTATCAGTCATATGTCACACTTTGAAAAGGGTAATAATTACCTATGTAAATGAAATATTTATTTATCATATTTAAAAGATATTTAACTTTTTTAAATATATAATATCTTTAAATTCAGAACAAAAAAGTAATTTATAAGTGATTCGCCGCTTCGAAATTTTAATTAAAATTAGGGATAAAATTCTCAACTTGAATGTAGAGTTCAGATATAAAAAATTGGGAGAATAATTGGGTCCCATTTTACATTAAGATAACGTCCTTAAATTTATGAAATAGACAACAGCGGTATGCGTTAAATTTTATTAAAATATCGAACAATCATTTTCCTTTTTTGTATGAATCGAAATGATATTATAACCAAACACTTTTTCTGATAAAAAAAAATTACCAAACACTATTTTTAATTTTGTAATTTCCCATCTAATATATCTATTGATAATCCTACTTAACATATATTATGAAAGGTATTTATAAACCATTGAAATATTTAGTTCAAAAGGCTATACACAAACATGTATTATAAAGTTTACTAAATTTAAACTATATAATTATCTTTATATATATCTTCCATTACATTATGCAATATTAGCATGAGGCTTTTATGGACAAGAGATGATGAAAGACAAAGGAGAGTGAGACAGTAAATTTAAGTACACTTTTTTGATCTAATGATTTCATATTTTGAATCAACAGGTCCAATCTTGTTTATTTAGCTGATATTTATGTTTGTTTTATTATTGGAACTACTTAGTTTTTTTTACATGTTATTTGGATTATGTAGATCCATACCAGGGTATCTTTAGTGGGATATTTTTTTTAAAGATTATTGCAAGTAACTTTTTTTTTTAATGTAAAGGTTGGAGTATTTTTTAAATAAATTTTTTTAATTTATTTTTTATTATTGATAAAAAATATTGTGCAATATTTTTTTATCTGCTTCTACAATATTATATAATTGTATATTAATTATTTTAAAATAATATATATATATATATATATATATATATAACTTATACAGGTATCATTAATATCATATTTTTAACATCCCGATGAAATAGTGTAGTTTATCACATATAATGTCTTTCATAATACTCATATAGTTTATCACAAAGGACAACATATTAGAAATATCACATATAATATATAACACAATGTATATCTTACAAATGCATGCGTATCAACATATCGATCACATATGTAATTACATATACATTTACATGTTAATCATCAATATTATCATCATACATACACTATATATTGTTAGAACGACCCTATCTCCCTAAATTGAAGAAGATATCATCACTTGAGCGACCTTAAGCTACTTAAGTAATGCAAATCAAGCACATGTCAAACTCTTGAATGATTATCATTAATATAATTCCAACACTTGAGCTATATTACTTGTTTATGATTCAACATGTATTAAAAAAACAATCCTACTAATCAACGTTTGAGTGATCATCGCTTTATTTTTAAAACTTAGTTGTATGTTCATATTCCAGAATTTCATCATACATCATTATCACTTTATTCTTAGAGCGACCTCTCATCATTTAATTGATATTCATTCCAAATAAGAGAGAATTGTCTCAACTTCTCTCTTGCTTAAGACTTAAGTTATCATTTGAATTATATACTACGTTGAATGTTAATGTTATAACTCACAAATAAATCTAGAATTTTTTTTTTCACCATATCACATATATTTATAATCAATACAAAACACCCACTTCTTCTTACAGTAATACTAACATTGTGCCAATAAAATATTTAAAATGAAGATAAAAAAACATTTTTTAATTGAAAGTGTCATTTTAAATTTTTAAAAACAATTTCTACACAAACTTATTTAATAATTTACTTGAAATAAGTTATAAAATAATTTAATTTTAGCTTATATTTAAATTTTTAAAATCTATAAAAACATAAATAGTTTTTTATTGAAAATGATTGTTAAAAGAAAAAGTGAAGCAAACTAACTCTTAATTTATCTTTATTCGCAATGTGGTATGAAAAATAAACGTTAGTGACGGTTGAAGAAGTTGAAGTGACGTGAAATGGAGGTGGAAGGAGGAGTGCGTGGACTTTTGCGCAGTTGCATGCAGCCAAAAGCTCATTCATTGCAGATGGGAAGTGCGTACTAATGAAGGCAGCCAGATGGTAAACCCCATCATCATCATCTTTGGTCCCACACATCTTATTCTCACATCACTATTTTATGGATAAACTTTTCTTTTCTTTTTAAATTCAATTTCCTATTTTCATTAACTAAAATCAGATTATATATACTTACAATATTTTATATCATATGACTTATTCTTACAATAATAAACATGACAATAATAAATTAATTTAAATTTTGATTTATTAAATTAATTTATTTTAATATATTCTTATTTTGAAATATAACTTATTTTATTTATTAAAATTTTATAAAAGAATTGTTTTTAAAAAAATATTTTAAATCTAATTTATATTTTAAAAATAATACTCACTTTCGGCTTTTTTTTTCTCAATTGAAATAAGTCAACTGTTGACCTTTTTTTTTTTTTTGACACTTTGTCCTATCCGAACAAATCATGGATTGTTGCAGGGCATTTAGATATATAGTTGTCGAAAAATTAGAGATCGTTGTATTTATAAAATGATATAACCTTATCTGGGCCGTTCTACATTGAAAAGTTTCATTTGTCGTTTAAAATGTATCTTTCTTTGAGTTTATAGAGGATGATTAAAAGTGTAAAAAAGACGTAAAGGAGAATAGTTGTTGGTGTGTGAGAGAATTAGATATTATGTGTGATTGTGATCTGATGGATGAGTGAAGGTAAAATGATAAAAATGAAAAGAAAAAAAAAAAAAGGAAAAGGATTGGATGGGGCCACAGGATAGGGGAAGTGGGCATCGGATTCCAAAAAGTGTGGCCATGAAAGGAAAGAAAGGGGAAAAGGACTTGTCGTGCTTGTATGGGCTTGGCCGCATTTTGGGCGGGGGACCTAATACACCAAGTTTTTCTTAACTCACTTCCATCCATCAACTCTTTAACCTTTACCATCTTCTCCTTTAGTCTCTCATTTCATTACTATAACTTCAATTATAAACTAATGATAATTTATATATTTTCAAGAGGAGATAGCAAAATTGGTTAATGATAATGTTCTCGAACGAGTTTGGAGTCTAGAGAACAATTCTTTCTGTCTCTACTTTCGGTTGGTCATTGACGCTTCGAGCTTTATGTTTCTCCTTCTTCCTTTCGGTCGTCTGGCCCCACAGGTGGGAATGGTACTTGCAGAAGACACTCTAACGCTCAAGTCAGTCAGAGTATTGTAGATAATAACTTACCTTTCTCCTTTGAATGTGTGCTATTTATATTACCCTAATGAATATTCGTTGATGGACCGGATTAGGAGGTTAGTTCATGTTTATGATTGTATTAAACAACCCTTAATTATGGATTAACCATGCTGATTTGATCAATGCATAACTCGTCGTCAGGATCGATCGATCACGTGTCGTTATGTAACCTTCTCATTACGATTAAGTGGTGTTCGTAACAAGTGACGGAGTCAATCAGTCGTCCTATCAGATACCAATTTCTTTATAAACACTTATTCATTAATAATAAATAATATATATCCACCAAACTAGTAAACAAGGTCAGAAACATCCACGCTTTCGCTGAAATATTCTATACAAAAAAATTCGTGACAAACAAAAAAGCTGAGTTGTTCTTGTGTTTATTGGCGTGCACGTGCAAGCCTTTCGCGTCAACAAAATTTTGATATTTTAATTTTGTTAAACTCTAAGAAGTATTTTATATGGGGATTTTCTTTTCATTTCTTTATGTTATGTAGTATATGTTATAGATATTCCTTTTTTAAATCTAGAGGGTCTATAACCCCGACAGAATTTCAGTCTACATTTTTTCATCAATGGGCCACTCTTTAATGAGGTTAGGAGTAATTTCTTCCTGTACCTCCATGCTTTCTTCCTGCACCTCCATATAACATGTGAAATAATAATTTTGCCAATTTTTAATATTTTTTATTGACATTTCTCTTTTTTATTCTATTCACACATACAATTTTGTATTTCAAATTCTATAATTTAGAATAAATTTTCAAATACAGAAAGTACATCCTGAACTTTAAAATTTTGAAATAGAAAATTGTATTATGAATTATAGAATTTAGAATGTATTCCTTGTATTTTAAATTTTAGAGTTTGAAAGATATAAATTATACAATTCGAAAATAAAGAAAAAACAAATCCTGCATATTTTGGAAATGAAAAATTTGTGAAGATACAGGAAAAAAATTATGGAGTGGAGGAAGAAATTCCCGGAGTTGGATTAAGCCTTGTTTGGGCCTAGACGGTGATAGATAGATTGAGTTTGTGCTTCACGCCTCAACCTCCAGAACAAACTAAACACTCCAAAACATACATCAATACCTAAGTTAATTTTCAGAAAGGTAATTTTGGTATTTTAGAAAATACAGGGTGGATGATGAAATCATGGAAGTGTATGAAGAATTTGCCCATTTTCCTATGAGCATAAGATTAGGGCCCATGGGGAGAACCGAAAATGGTCTGGGCAAACAAAAATAATAAAGATTTAAAATATGGAAAAGAAAATTGAAGGGACCAAAAAATTTACGCTAACGGATAACAAGAATGGAGTGAGAGGAGCAGCAGGGAAGAAACTAGAAAGGAAGAAGAATGACTAGTGGAGTGTCACCGCAACTGCAAATGAGGTTGAAATCCTCCTTCATCGGAGATCGATTCGTACGGTGTTCAAGGCACCAATCACTTCCTCAACTATTCCGTTTCAACCCTGGTTCTCCCTTTTCCCCGACCTTCTGCTTCTTCTTCCATTTTTTTTTCTTCATTTTAGCTTCTAGGTTTTCCTTTTTTTATTTTAACATCGATGTGTATCTATTTTAATAGGAAGCAAGCATGTTTCGATGCAGTTATCTCGAACGCTTTCTGGCTTAACCAATCTCTTTTTCAATAGAAGGTATGTGCGCGTATACGTTTTCTGCAAAAAGAATGGACGCAACTAATGATGTTTGTGTTGTAGTGTAATTTATATTGTTCAAGGATTCTATTCCCTGATGTCAAGTGTTGGTTTACGGCACTGCTATTTTGTTTTTCGATTTCTGTTTCTTTTTTCTGTAGGATTTAAATTGTAATACCTTTCAGAAGTTTATGTCAGTCAATTTATTGAACTCTTGGATGAAAGGATCTTTACATTTTGTCCATTTCACAATGCTTGCCTTTTGGTTATGAAGTTTCTGGTGATGGCTGGCTTTGCAGAAATGTGGATGAAGTGCCTAACAGCAATCGTAAACGACTGAGGCCTGGAAAAGTTTCTCCACCGCGACAGGTGCCGAAGCATATACTGAGGCCTCCTTATGTGGATTCTATGGTTCCTGCAGGGATTGTGAGTGGACCTCAAGTGCATGACAAGAAAGGAATAGAATGCATGAGAGCTTCTGGAAGGCTTGCAGCTCAGGTTCTTCAATATGCTGGCACCCTAGTCAAGGTGAGCTCCTCATTCTTTTGTTTAATAATTGCACATTCTTTAATTGTATACATCCTACATAAAAGCTTGGCTGTTTGCTATGAAATGTTTATGTAAAAAAAAAAGTTTATTCATTCTTTTTGGATGATATATTGTCCTTTCCACTCCCTGGTCTCGCTCTTTGCTTATATTATGAGGGTTATAAGTCCAAATTACCTAAGGAAGTTAGGAAGGAAACACTGTCGCTTGTTATTGTTGATTAGTGCAGGATATTATAAGTATACAATTTTTAAAGAGTAGTATAATATAAATCTATGAAATCCTCATCATTTTGTATAGTAATGCCTATTTTATGTTTTTATCCAAAAAAGTTGTACTTCTGTTGACAGCCAGGCATAACAACAGATGAAATTGACCAAGCAGTTCACCAAATGATAGTTGATAATGGTGCATACCCATCTCCTCTTGGCTATGGTGGTTTTCCAAAGAGTGTCTGCACATCTGTAAATGAATGCATCTGCCATGGAATACCAGATTCCCGTCCCCTTGAGGTGCTTTTGGTCAATTTCTTTCCAAATTAAACATCCTGTGTTAACAAAAATTGTTGACGCATTCTTTATTTGCAGGATGGTGATATAATCAACATTGATGTTACTGTTTATCTAAATGTAAGTTTTTTTTTTTTCCGGGGGTGGGTTATGGGGCTGATTTTGCTTTTGTGAGATGGTGAGAATGGAATGGCCATAAAATTTCATTTTCCATTTGGCTTGTTCCCATTACATTTTTCTTTTCGTTAAGCCATCCTGATGACATCATCAACATCTCTGTTTACTATGTTGATACCCTCTTGTGTATTGTTTGGGGTTGTAGAGGCTGCAATTTATTTATTATGCGCACATAATTAGTTTTTTTTTCAATTAAACTTTGTACTGTATCAATTTTTGTGAAAATTAGAATTCGAGTTGCATCTCATTATTTGAGCTGTTGAGCATACTGCTTTGTCAGTTATTTTGCCATTCTTTATTTGTTTTGCAATTATATCTTTTAATATTTGTACATTTTAAGCTATAGCTTAGTGAATGAAATGTAAAGATTGGAATGGCAGGGCTATCACGGGGACACATCAGCAACTTTCTATTGTGGAGGTGTTGACGACGAGGCTAAAATACTAGTTCAGGTACTGATTTGTCTTCATGCCACCAATGGCTGTGATTTGTTTCTTCATAATGCATCACACTCTTTATAATTCTGAAATTTATTACTTCAATCTGTTTCTTAATATAATGTACTTCTTTCATTGTTTCTTTCTTCCTTTATTTTTTAAGTATAATTTATGTATTCTTTCCCACCAAGAGTGAAAAAGCTACACGACTATATTTACTATTTATTAGTAGTGGCATGTGAGTTGTGACAAGCAAAAAAGGCTGAAGCTTTCTTTTTTTCGATTCTGGTGTTGCTGGGTTATGGAGGAAATTGGAATTTCAATTTTTAATTTTGAACGGATTGGCCTGGAATTCTTATTATTTTCTGCTTTGGTTTTCATTCTAAAAAGAAAGGACTGACTGTGAAGTGGCTGGATTTTCTTAGGCATAGATAACTGGTGAAAATAATGTTAAGTTTTGTTTTAGAACTTTGTAATATTAGCAGAGAAAGAGAGCTACTTTATTGAATTTGATGACATTTTTATGTTACCATAGCAGAGCAGTAACTATAGGTACCAAGATGTAAAGCTATAAGGTAGAATATCCGGTATTAGATTTTTCATATTATTGTTCTTGTTGTATTCAAGATCCATAAGGAAGACTATCCCTATTATTTGTTTATGGCTTTATACTGTCTAATCACATTATGACATGCCACTTAATTATTCCTATAAGTGTTATTTCCCCATAATATTATTTATCTGACCTCTTGTCTACTATTATGAATTTTGTTTATACTTTTCTTTTACAACGTAGTGTTATGCTTCTAGTTGAATTAAAGTACTGTTCTAGAAGTCTCTTATGTGGCTTTGCTTTTGTGAAATGTTTTATTTTTGTTCTTGAGAATTGAGATATTGTCCTCGTCATTTTTTTTGCTTAATGGGGAATGTTTATTTGTTAATACAGATAACTAAAGAATGCTTAGATAAAGCAATATCAATATGTGCACCGGGAGTGGAATTCAAGACAATTGGCAAAACAATTCAGTAAGATGTCACTCCCCTTTTCCATTTGTTCTCTCCCTTGTTCCCTCATTTTCCCTATACTGCAGAAAGCCAGAAACACTTGAGCAATAAAATTCAATGTAATAAATAGCTTTAGAGTCATGACCCTTAGTTTTCTTTTTACATCTAACTTGTCAGGAATAATTTTAGTTCCCAAAAACCACCTTTTCCACTCTCAGACTCAGTTTAACAAAATTAGCCGATAATCTTATAAACTGCAAGCTAAAAGTTGAGCTAGCTGAGTATTTGGTAAAACTAGTTGAAGTAGGTGATATATGTTAAACGATATAAAAAGACTTATTTATATTTTTTTGTATAAATTGTTATATATTTTCTATGAATTCCCTTCTATATTTTTTATTAATTTTAATTGTTTAAGATCAAATAGCTAGTTTACTAAAACTGTTAGAGCGTAACATAAAAATCATTAAAAAGGTATAAATAGATTTAAATGGTAAGGATAAAAAAGTTGCAAGCATAACAAATGAGTTTACTCCATGTCTTTGTTACATCTTTTATATCTCTGCTAGAAAACGAGAAGCTAGGAGGAGTTTACTTCCTCCATGAATGGCTTCCTCAAGCTATATCCACCTTGAACTGTTTCTTCCTCAAGCAGTATCTAAGCTATTAACTCATTCGTGTCAATATGAGCTAGTATTTTTTGACTGTAACTCAAGTAAAAGTTTATTCTTAATTATATAATGATTCATAATTAACGTCTTCTCTTTTCTTTTTAGTGATCATGCAGATAAATACCGTTATGGTGTTGTCAGAGACTTTGTTGGCCATGGAATTGGACGTGTTTTTCACGCTGATCCAGTTGTTCTCCATTATAGTAATTAACTTTATTCCTTTTGTCATTATTAGCTCTACATAAATTCTATAAAGCAACAAACCTGTGCTTAGTTTTGTGAATATCATTTTGGCTTAAGGAATATTGAAGTCAGTGTGTGTCTCTTAATTTGAAAAGTGATTATCATTAATAATTATTGAAAAATTAAGTTTAGATTTGGGATTTGTCAAATTATATTGTGTATTGATTAATGAATTGAATAAGTCAGAAGTTATTATTTTTCTTCGAAAAAGTTTATTGTAAATAATATAATTAATAAAACATATTATATGTTCTTGTTGCTCCCTTTCTGTAAAACAATTTAACTTTCACTTAACTTCCATTGCTGTTTGCAGATATTACTTAATTTAGCTGTTCAGTTTTAAGTTACTAATTTGTTCATGGAACTATTAGTGTTTCAAAGGTTTTTTTATTGCCACCCTATTTTTTATATTTAAAATGTTAAAAATTTCATCAGCTTTCCTAACTATTGGTGTCTGTAACAATCACTGTTATTTTCTGCAGGAAACAATGGAAGTGGACGAATGGTGCTGAATCAAACCTTTACAATTGGTAATTTTATTTTGTACAACATAGAATGCTATGAACTCTTGAGATTTGTTGTTTGAGGAATTAGAAACTGTGCACACTTTTGCCTCTTGATTATGTTGCATGGAATGGGTTCTAGTATAAAAAAAGTCAATTTTGTTGGCACTGATGAAAATGACTTCAGTTAAAACACTTTTTTCCAGTTCATTTTCCCATTATAGAACTAGTGGAATGAAATTGTGGACCTAAAGTGAAATTGGAGCTCACATCAGTCCACTTCCCAACCACCTCAGATGTTTTCTCTGTTTCACTGGATCTGCTGACCCAAGCTTCTCAACAACTTGAAATTTGCTTGTTTAAATTTATTTATAAAAACTTTCTCGCATTTGTTTCCTTGAGATTTGTCTTTTTAATTTATGTGCAAATTAATTTTAGTTTTATAAAATGTTTATTTTTTAATTTTATTTTCCTGGAAGTGTTTATGGAAAATTTACGTTTATACGGCCAAGTTTCTTGTGATAGGTCTTGTTATAGGAAAAATGTATTTTGACAACTACATTACAAATCCTTTTAATAATAAAATATTAAAATATAAAAATTCAATAAATGATTGTAAATTGGTGGTATAAAGTTGTATGGTTGGGAACCTATCATCATTCTTTTATTATATCACTATCGGTAACTCTTTTGTGTACATGGTAAATTTTACAGAACCAATGCTGACTATTGGCAGCGTCAATCATGTGACGTGGAATGACGACTGGACAATCGTAACGAAAGATGGAAGCCTTTCCGCACAGTTTGAACACACAATTCTCATAACCCCCGATGGGGCTGAGATTATGACTCAATGCTGACAGATACAACATTTCATAATTGTGTATCACATGTAGAAACTTCATTATTTAGATGCAATTGGTTTAATTACTTCTAGTTCCAGATCAATTTTTTTTCTGCTGGAACTTACCAGGGCGGGTGGCGAGGGATGTTGGTGCTCTTGGAAAAGCTTATACCAAATGGATTGTTCAATGGCTGTAGGTCTACACACTGGGGTTTCATGGGTTTTGTGCATGCAAGGAGATAAACTATTAAAAAATACTGGCACAAATGTGGCCAGGATGCATGAAGCTGCTGGCAGAGGTCCATACGAATCTCGACAATCACCAGTTTAGAGTGGGTTGGGGTGGGGTGATGGGAGAGAATGGGTCTAGGAATATTGAGTGATTTTTAAGAAAAGGGTAACCAAATTGATTGTTGATGGTTTTAGAAATAGTAATAGGAAGAATTTAGAAAGAGCTTAATAGTGAAGAAATGAGCAAGATATTAAATTCTATAACATTGGGAGATAATTTTACCATGGCATTTTTTTTAGACATTGAGAACGATTGCAAACATTTAGATGTGTCCTGTTCAACAATTTGAAATTTTCAACTACGTTTTAGCAAGTATTCTAAATCACAACTATAAAGCATAATTATTTACAAAAGTTAATTAAGTACAAAAATTTGGAAAGAATTGAACGGCCTTCACTGAATTAAGGAAATAGCACATGAATTTAGTTATATTTAGGAAATAGCACATGAATTTAGTTATATTTATTTTATTTAACTAAGACATGATCCAGAATAATTCAAAAATTATCTAATTTATATCTAATCCATATTTAATTAAATAGATTAAACTTAAAATCCAAAAATATAAATTTGAATTCGAGATAAATTATTTGGAAATTTGGATTTTTTGCGGGTAAAGATATATAACCAACACTTTTAAGTAAATAAATTATGACAAACTAAATAATCTTTTACATTATCAACAAATTTAAATTGAATTCTTTTATTCAAGTTTCGAAAGTAGCAACATTTAAGATAGTAGCAGATTTAACACTTATGTTGTAATCTCAGATATTGTAGCAAATCTATGAGAAGCTTCAACCAAAGATGGTCATTATCAGGTTTGATGCCCATCTTGTGAGTTGGACTTTTTCTTCTTTCTTACATCCGAAAGTGACTTTGCAAACCTGCAAACATCAATCAAATTTGTTTTGATGCGTTGCTTACTGCTACAAAATAAATTAAATTAAAAACATTTTACAAACAAAATGAACCTCTTGAGTGCTTCCTCATTGGTGCCTTTATCTGGAACTGGTTCATAGAGACCTGTATCAAGATTCACTCGCGTAACTCTTTTCTTCAGTAACTGCTTCCCAACATTGACCAGATTATTCAAATTCTCTGTAGTAGCTATATCCACAGATGCTAAATCCCCCTTTAAGGTATCGTCCTGATTGCACCAACCGAATTAATTTATTATTACGACCATTATTAAATACACAGACAGCAATAAAACCAGACAAAAGTACTTCAAAAATTTATCTATAAATGCCCTTAATTTAACATTGTACTGCCATAAGATTTAGAGAAAAAACTTGAGCACAGAACTTCATCTAGCTTACTTGAATCCGGAGGTAGTTGTCTTCAGATTGAAGCGCCCTAAAAACCACGCAGTTGTGGTAGTCAACCATATCACTGCTTGCTTCGCTGAAACAATCTATAATGGGCGTTAATCCAGATCTGAATACCCAAGTTAAAATTCCCCATTTTGACACCATTTTGGCGTCGTATTTGTGCTCGTTCTTGTTCGACCCAGTCCCCAATGAGAGAACAAGAAAGCGATCATAGTTCAAAGGGCTGCTACTTATTTCATTTGGCTTCCTTATGATTTGCTTCGTCACTTCTCTAATTGCAACCAAAGTCTGCACAACCATTCATTATATATTATTAGCAGCTATATAGAATAAGCCTTCATTTATCTCTTTTGTTCTGTCTCAAGAGTCTCACCGGATTATTTGCAGCCACACCACCATCAATGAGGTTGAATTCTCTTACGACATTTCCTTGTTCATCTTGTTTTGTAAAATAATGAGCCGGTAAAAAGGTTGGAGCAGCCGAAGTGGCTATACAGATATCTGACAGTCCTACATCCAAAGTTGCCTCCGTGGCAATCTGCACAACATGATTCCATTCACACAATTTCAACAACATAATAAGCTAACTATATATGTATAACTAAGCATTCAAAATCTCGTTAATGACCTTAAACGAGGAAAAGATGGTAGGTTGAAGTGTCTTGATGTCAAAAGTTGGAATAACAACGTTTGTCAAGGTTTGGTGAAACTTTGTGTCCCCTAACTTCTTTCTTATCAACTCATGCAGATACTTCCCATCGTACTTAGGTCCTGTCAATGCTTTCACTATGTTTTTCAGCCACCCAAATAGACCCCTGCATGCACGTGAAATATGAAAGAGTGTAATAACCAAAGGATATGTGTACACGCACACTCATACCATATAATTGTTAAGTCTATGCACTATATATTTACACAACAGTGTCAGTGAACAGGAATCATGTGCATGTGATGATAAGAGTAATATATATATTATTGGACCTTGTCTGAGGGAAAATTTGCGGAGAATTTTGGAGGTAAAATGGCACAATTTCATTGGCAGCAAATAAAGGGTGCTTGTTGGCATTTGGATTGGGAGCTGTTAACATGGCAGCAACGAGACCCCCTGTACTTGTCCCAGCAATCACATCAAAGTAATCTGCAAGCCTTGCATCCTCACCGTCTAACTCCTACACAAGTATATGCATGCATACACATTCAGAAGCATTACTTAGAATTAAACATGTGTGTGTGCTGATCAGTGCCATTTGCTTATGTACATATATTAACCTGAAGTTGAGACTCAAGGTAGGCAAGAAGAACACTGGGAATGATTCCTCGGATACCACCCCCGTCTATGCTAAGAACCGTAATGAAATTCTCGTATTTTGAAACCGGAATTTCGGGAGAAGATGGATTTTCCATGGCTCTTTGGAAACTAGAATGGACAAGTCTTGAGGAAACTGTACATATCAGTTAAAGAATTTTGCAATTGGGTTTGCTTTGTTTTTGTTTCTTTTCCAGAACTCTGCATTTCTGTTTAGACTTAATCATGTTGTTCTTGATGCAAACTTTTTTTCGGTGTCAAAGTAAACTTCTCCTGAAGAATAAGATGACGTGCTAAATGACAACACATAATAATTCTAGCTGTTATGGCATTCACGTGAATTAAAAGGAAAACACTAATCAGACATTCACGCTTTCGTTCCACTCCTATTTCGTTTCCTTTTCTTTATTACAACATTTAATATTTTCTTTTTATATTTTATCTCTTTAACTTATGTGATTTATATAATTAATGTACCTCATGAAAAAACAAGACTCCATAATCAACTTCTGATTAATGATGAGGTGGACGTAAGATTTAAAGGTTCAATACTATAATAAAATCATTACATATAAATCAATTTTAAAAATAAAAATTATTTTTTATTATATTAATTAAAATAGATATTATCTTAGAAATTAAAAAAATTATATTTAGTAAGTTGGAAGTTAATTAAATATCAGTTTAGAAACTATTTAATAATAATTGGTAACTAATTAAATACTAATTTAAAAATTATTTATTAATAATAGAAATTACTCTATACCAATCATTCTATTAGTCTTTAAAATATTATCTAATTTAGTCAATATAGTCACTAATTATTTTTTACTTTTAAAATCGATTTTTATTTAATAATTTTTTTTATCCATTAGAAATAACCAATAAACATGTCAAAGTATCTTGTTTAATTATATATATATATATATAATCATTAAATAAAGACTAATTTTAAAGATAAAAATTAATTAGTTAATATATTAATTAAATTAGATACTAGTATGAACAGTTTTTTGCAATTGTCAATATAATGATATGATTCGATAAAAAAAAAAAGATTGTTCGCTCTTTCAGAATTCCATAGAAATTTTTTATTAATCATTTCTATTTCGAAATAAAAAATTATTAATATATCTGAAAAAACCGAGGATTTCACATAGTACTTTTGATCGAAAAATTGATTTGATTTTTTTTTTACGTTTCAAGTAGTATAGTGATGCTTAACGTGAAAGCTATTTATAAAAAAAAGTAACTTCTATTATTAATAAATAATTTATAAATTAGTTAACTACCAAAATTTTAGTTATCAACTAATTAGATTCTAAAATTGAATGCTAAAATTAATGATAGAAACTATTTATTAATAATAGAAATTATTTTAGATATCAACAATTTTTTTATTTTATAATTTTTTTTAATTAATGTAGTGACTAATTATTTTTTAGTTTTTAAAAAATATTTATTTAATGATTTTTTGAATGATTATCCATCCAGCTAGTTGTGGTTTTATTAGTTGTCCGTAGCCTCTTTCTCAAGAAATCAGATATAGCTGAATTCTACCGTGCATATTTTATAATTTCACATGTCTCATTGTTATAGAAATTTTGGGGAACACTATCCTAACATATATATTGTGTAGAATTCAGATGGAATGACAAAATAAAGAAATAAATAGCACTTTATCATTTATTTAGGAACTGTTTGGTGTGATTTTCTTTAATTGTCCCGGTTAGAGTGTATGTTAATGACATCCCGAGTACATTATTGAATAAAGAGCATTTCAAATTTTATATAAGTCAATGGTATATTGAATAATCACATCTCCCTTTTCTAGAATAAAAAAATTAAGTTTTTTAAACTAAAATTGATTTATGTATTAGCTAATTTTTTCAAATATTCTTGTAAAATTTAAATGTATAAACTAATTTTAGTTTATGAAAAAATTTATTTTACATAGGACACGTAAGGCAGGTTATCGCATCCTCTTTGAGCTCCTTCATCCCATCTAGGCTTACAATTTGTGTCATATTTTTGCGTTTTTTTTAATTTCTAATATTATTGTCGTTTTTCTTCGGACCTCTTAAGTCGCATGACTTCTTTTGCTTTAATGTGTAAAACTGCTGACTTGGAGTTTGGCTATGAAATTGACTTTATTCTGAACTAATGATTCACTGAAAGGATTAGTTCGGAGGACTTTTACAAAGGCATCAACAAAGAAATACTTACTGGACGAGTTTATCTTAACTAATACTTCGCAAAATTGGTTAATATAACTCTTCAGAAGCTCACATTCTCCTTATCAAATAGGTTGACAATTTTAGGGGATTTCACCTTGTTGGTCGTGAATTGTTCCAAAATATTTTTATGGAATGAGGGAATTGAGTGGTTAGATATGTTGTTAAGCCATTGTAGGTCAGTTCCCGCGAAGGTTCTTACAAAAATCCTACATCGCTCTGTGTTTGAACCACTAGAGATAAACATTTGTGTTTGGAAAGTCTTGAGATAAAGTTCCCAGTCACCTACTCTGAAAAGAAGGATAATTTTATGTACCATGAAACTAGATTGGACCTGTTCATCCATGATGTTCTGCATGAATGATTTAGGGTCATCCTGTGGGTGAATTTGAAGGGATTCACAGTTTCCTTATCATAATGGACTTCCGTACCGAGCTTTGTAACTCATCATAGAACACATTCAAATTAATAATCCCAAATTAGGCTCTTCAGATCCTACCACCAGTGGACCTCATAAAGGAGATCACATTAAAGATGGCAGCCCAGAACAATATTAGTTGTATGTTGAATTATATAATAGATTTGACTCTTTTAACTAGTTTTCAATAGTTTTTGTTTTGTAATACGATTTACTTTTAATTTGAGTACAACTCCTTCTTAAACTGTGTATTTGAAGTTCATTCCTATTTACCTTGATTGAATTTTAAGTATCTATAAGCAGGTTTTAACTTTTTTGTAAAATGGTCAAAATACCATTTTAAATAGTTATTAATAATACATATAAAAATAACCATCGAAACCGATTTGGTGGCTATATCTACAAAGTTGTTATTTAGCAACTGAAACAAAATCAGTCGTGTAATTAAAAAAATATTTAGCCACTAAAATCAAATTTGTCGCTATAGGCGTCTCCATTTAGCCACCAAATTAACCATATTTTTTTTAATTAATTATTTTAATCCACTAGCGATCGAAAATGGTAGTCGCAATCACCTTCTATTTTAGCCATTGATTTAGCCATCGATTTTTTTTATATAAAAGTTTGGTTGCTAATTTGATTTTGAAATTTGGTGACCAAATTTTCTACGATCGATTTAGCCACCAAAATTTCAGTTGCTAATTTGATTTCTAAATTTTGGTAATCAAATTTTCTACGACTGATTTAGCCACCAAAATTTCGGTTGCAAATTTGCAACCACTTTATAATTCAGACGCTAAATGCTTTGCGACTAAAGTTTTCGTTTCCATCTTTATTGGGTGACGGTTTCGGTCGTAGATATGTTTAACGACTGATTATAGTGCTTTAAGCGACTGAATTTGGTGGTCGCTAAAAGTGATTTTTTTTTGTAGTGTGATAAGATTTATGATAACAACTTAATAAAAATGTTCCAAATATATAACATTAATAATACATATTTATTTTAAGGTTTTAAAACTAAAAATATTAATAAACCTCATTGAAGTTGATATAAGATTAGAAGGTAAATGGAACTGTTGTTTAAAGAATGTTATTTAAAGGAAAGGTAGGCTTAAGAAAATTGGTAAATGATAAATTTTACTTTTACTTTTAAGTTAATTAAGGAGTGATTAATAATATAATAAATTTTATATTTTAATAAAATTATTATACAATTTCTTGTTATACATTTCTCTCTCTATATGACACACAATATATATTATTTAAAGATTATAAAATACATAAGAGTATAACTGATAAAAAAAATATTAAATGCAAATAAAAATTTTAAAAAAAATATACAACATTGAATATAGTAGAAAATTTAACACTTATATTGTAATTATATAGGAATTATAGTAAATATATGAAAAGCTTGAAGCATGGATTGATTCATTGTTCTCTTCATTCAATTCTCATGTTGTGGAGTTGGACTTTTTGTTCTTTCTTGCCTCCGACAGTGATTTTGCAAACCTGCAAACATCAATGAATTTGTTTAGATTTCGCGGTTACTGCTACAAAATAAATGAAATTAAAAACAGATTATACAAATAAAATGAACCTTTTGAGTGCTTCCTCATTGGTGCCTTTATCTGGAGCTGGTTCATAGAGACCTGTATCAAGATTCACTCGCGTCACTGTTTTCTTCAGTAAATTCTCCCCCACTTTCACCAGATTATTCAAATTCTCTGTTGTAGCAATATCCACAGATGCTAAATCTCCCTTTAATGTATTCTCCTGAGACAACCAACCATTACAATTCATTTTAAACAAATTACCACCGTTATTAAATATACAACAGAACCACACAAGTAATGAAAAAAGTAATATGGAAAAAACGCAAGGGAAGCAACACATAATCACAAATCAACTGTAAAAATATAAATAACATAGGATTTAAAGTGGTTCGGTCGCCAACTGCAACCTACGTCACGGACAACTATTATGTTGGAGATCCCACATCGACTAGAGATTAGGACATTTCATCGTATATAAGTGGATGCAACACTCACTCCATGAACCGGTTTTATGAGATTGAATTAAGTTTAAAATCCACTTCTTAACAGGCTATCATAGCCATTTTCAAGCCTACTCGCTATTCTGATTTCATACCCAACAACAACCATACGTACTGTTTCAAATATGATCATCACCTTTTTTCTCTACGAAACTATACAAGAGAAATATAATAGTGACTTCATTTATTTGCTTAATTTTACTGAAGCAAACTCAACACAGAGCCCCTCTACCTAGTAAAGAAAGTGTGCAAGGTAACTTACTTGAATCCGGAGGTAGTTGTCTTCAGATTGAAGCGAACTAAAAACCACAACGTTGTGGTAATCAACCATATCAGTGCTTGCTTCGCTGAAACAATCTATAATGGGTGTTGACCCAGAGTTGAATAACCAAGTTAAAATTCCCCAATTCGAAACCATCTTCGCGTTGTATTTGTGCTCGCTCATGTTTGATCCAGTCCCTAATGAGAGCACAAGAAAACGATCATAGTCCAAAGGGCTAATAGTTGTTTCATCTGGCTTCCTTATGGTTTGCTTCGTCACTTCTCTAATTGCAACCAAAGTCTGCAGATATATATATATGAACAAACATCTTAAGTCTTATATTAATAACATCAACAAAAATTGCTTACTATTATAGTAGTATATATATAGTAATAATTTCTCCCTCCTTTTTGTCTCAACTCAAGAATCTCACCGGATTATTAGCAGCCAAACCACCATCAATGAGGTTGAATTCTTTTATGACTTTCCCTTCTGCATCTTGTTTTGTAAAATAGTGAGCCGGCAGAAAGGTTGGAGCAGCCGAAGTTGCTATGCAAATATCAGACAGTGGTACATCCAAAGCTGGCTCAGTTTCCAACTGCACAACATGACCGAATTTACAACTATTTCAAGGAAAAAACAAGCCAATTATACATAAGAAATAGAATTAACTAATGACCTGATACGAGGAAAAGATGGTAGGTTGAAGTTTCTTGACGTCAAACGTGGGTATAACAACGTTTGTCAACGTTTGGTGCAACATTGTGTCCCCTAAATTCTTTCTTATCAACTCATGGAGATACTTCCCATCGTACTTAGGTCCCATCAATGCTTTCCCTATGTTTACCAGCGGAGTGAATATTCCCCTGCATGCACGTGAAAATATATGAAAGATTACACACAAGGAAATAATAGGGTTTTTGAACATTATGGGGTTATTTTTTATGCTTTTTATCAAAATGGAGTCCGTTTAAAAAGAATTACAAATTTAGGCAAGTCGTGTTAATTCGTCACGACTTCATATACACAAATCGTCTCAATTAGACACGACTCTGCCATGTTATACTGAAATCGTGCCAATTCGGCACGACTTCAGTATGACATGGCAGAAGTCGTGTCAAGTTGACACGACTTCAGTATGACAGGACAGAAGTCGTGTCTAATTGGGACAATTTGTGCATATGAAGTCGTGCCGAATTGACACGACTTGCCTAAATTTATAATTTTTTTTAAATGAATCCTATTTTGATAAAAAAAAAAAAAAAAATCCCATCATGATAAAAACCCGAAATAATAATGTGTAAATATAGCATAATGATCATATGTATGTGACAGTACGTACCTTTTCTGGGGAAAAATTTGTGGAGAATTTTTAAGGTAAAATGGCACTATATCTTTGGCAGAAAACAAAGGTCGATTATTGGCCTTTGGATCTGGAGCTGCTAACATGGAAGCAACAAGACCCCCTGTACTTGTTCCAGTCATTACATCAAAGTAATCTGCAAGTCTTGCATTCTTATCATCGTCTAACTCCTGCATATATATTAGTATGGATACACATTCCAAAGCATTAGGAACAAGTTAATGAAGCAGGTGTGTGCTTACTGCAAATATTTGCTTCTACATTTACATTAACCTGAAGTTGAGACTCAAGGTACGCAAGAACAACACCAGGAATGATTCCTCGGATACCACCACCGTCGATGCTGAGAACCGTGATGGTATCATATTTTGGCGCCTGAATTTCGGGTGAAGATGGATTTTCCATGGCTGTTTGAAAAACTATGTCAAACTCAGTGATTAACAATATGGATATGTGAAGATGTTCCTTGCAAGATTATGTGTAGACTTTAATAATATATATTTCACGCAAACCATGAGGTAGCTAGTGGCAATTAAAAACCTTCTGAATTTGGTTTACATGGTTTTTGAGTTCAAATTTTATGACTAGGCCAGAATATACATGTTTATCTGTGTTGGAGATTCCACATCGACTAGAGATAAGGACATTTCATTGTATATAATGTATATAAGTGGGTGCATCCTAACAAGTATTTGTTGAGTTTATCAGGCCACCAGTCATAATATGTTATCTCATGCACACAAATATATTAACATAAATAAATATATGTGGAAAAAGAAAATAAGTTAAAACAAACGTTCTTTCATCTAATTTTTTAAAATTAAAATAAATAAGTATGACTTGTAATAAAATAATTAATATTATAAAGTATGTACGAAAAACTTTGTCCTGCAAGTTGGAACTAACAGGGATAATTAGTGATGATAAATAATATGAGAGAATGATTATGTGAAGTCATTGACTCTTTAAAAGATTATCCCGTGAAAAAAAAACCCTAAAAATTTCCCAGATCTGTGCTTAAATTAGTAGTATTATATACATACACGCTACCAGCTAGTCTTTCATGTAGCTTAATATGGTTTATCTCAGAGTCAAACAATCGTTTCAAGTATAATTAGCCTCCAGTTTAATAATAATAATAATAATACTTAATTAAATTTAAGGCATTTTATAAGGAAATTTTCAATTAAATTTCTATTGAAAAATTCATTTTAGTAAGTGTTTAAAATATATTTTATTTTCTTCTTGGTATTATGTTGTTTAATTGTTACCGTTAAAGAGATGACCTAATACTTACTTTTTCTATTTCTATCTAAGTCATTACCAATCATTTTGTTTCTTTCTTTTTCCTAATTTTATTCAACTGGTAGAAGATTTGAGAGGAAATGTGGGAATGTGGATATGCGAAGAAACAATTATTAAATTATCTCATTAACAACAAATTTAAATGTCATATATATACTTTAATAAAAATAAAATTTATTTTGACTATTCAATAAAAATGATATTTAAAAAAAACTTAATTAAAAATACTTCAATTTATAAATTATTTAAAATTTAATTAAGATAACAGATTTGAATAATTCCATTACAAAATATTAGGGATGGATGAAAATGCCTCTCTCAGAAACAAAGATCAGAGTGAATGATCATATCCTATGCCCCAAAGATGTACGAATAACATCTGTTGTTAATTTATAACTAGAATTATAATGTTCATAAGTTTATGACTATAAAAAATTATTAAATAAAAACTAATTTAAAAAATATAAACAATTATTTAAATTAAATACTATTTTTAATTTAAAAATTATTAATATTTAAAATAATTTTTATTATTTATAAAATATATAAATTACTTACCATATCTAATTTAGTCAAAGTAATAATTAATTATTTTTTATTATAAAATTTAATTTTTATTTAATAATTTTCTGTGTTACTTATAATTAATATGTATAACTGAATATTTATAATTCCATTAAACAATTTAAATTGTGATATAAATATCTTTTTAGCTATTCATAATTGTTTTAAAATTTATTGGAATTTAATTTAGAAATAAAGATAAAAGAGGACAAATTGAAAGAAAGTAGTGTGAAAAAAGTCCATTTGTTTAAAAGTTCTTTTTTACAAAAAATAATAATAACATTTTTGTTTATTTTGTGTTTATAACATTTTTTAAATAACCAGAAACATAAAATAATTTCTCACCAAAAAGAGAAACATAAAAGAATTAAAAATGTTATTAATCAGAAGTTATTCAAAGCCGCCTCTCATTAAAATATTTATTTATTTTCTTAAAAAATTTACTTTTGCTTATTGTAAACAAACATGAATTAAATTTTATTATTAAAATCTCCACACAAAAAAAATAACCACTAGTTATTTGATATTTAAATTAATTCTTATTTAATTTTAAGCAAATGGATCCAAAAATGCACCTTCAAAACAACAATATCTAATTAAGAAAATGTAAGGACTCTAAAATATTCATTCTAGTCTATATCAACCACTTTAATATGACATGATCAACCATCATATTTTTATATTTAAAAAGAGGATAAAGAGGTAAACAAATAATTATTTATTGTAAGAATAGTGTCAAATCATAATAAAAAGAAAATGGATGTTGATTAATTATTCAGTAGTTTATCTGAACTTTCTTCTCTAAATTTGGGATGCAGTGGATATAAAAGAAGTATAGCAACTAACAATGTTACACAATGAAAGAACCTCATGAAACAGTTCATCATAAAGTTAATAAAAAAATCTTATGGATTTATGTTTTACATCATATAATTGTCACAACCTACCAAAACAAAATGAGTTGTGTTTGAAATAGTTGTGTTTGGGGAGATATTTTTTTCTGATGTTTTATTAAATTGAACTTATAGAAATAGATAACATTATTAAAATTTATTATATAAGAATTAAAGTATTATTGAAATATTTTTTATTTTATTTTTTTTCTGATAAAGAAAAGAAAACCATATAAAGTTTTAATTGTATGTGGAATATCCTTGATCACCATGTGTATAAGTATATAGTTATAGTAGGATTTACGTGTACCACAAATATAAAAACTATATATATTATTGTTCCTTACTCATCCATTCTGTCTAATCCAAAGTAAATATTAAAGAATTTAGTGGAGAAGGAGACCTTTTTTGTTTACGCTATCTATAAAGGGATATTCTCTCTTTTTTTTGTTAAGAAGAACATTTCAATTCCATTGTAAAGTTTGGATAATACTTTTTTTTTCAACCCACTTGTTTTCTAGTTTCTACCAGAAGTTATATTATCATGCAAAAATAATAAAAGGAAAAAAAAAATTAACTTACTTTCTCAAAACTAATTTAACTCGTTCTCATGTTGAGAGTATAAACTATAAGTATACAAAAATATCAATAACAAATAACACAGTGAATTTAATAAAATTTAATAGGATAAACTTAAATGAGACTCTTCGACAAAAATATATATATATAAGTTTTTAATAGGATAAACTTTTATAAGACTCTTTGATAAATAAATAAAAAATATATTTAATTGTAAATAAGAGTTGAATACTTACTTTCAATTTTTAATTTATTACTCAACTATTTTGAGTATTTGACTCACTTCATTGTATACTTTTTATATGTGTAACAAAAGTACACGTTACTCCAAACATTCTAAAGGTGGAGAAGCACAACGCGCGAGACATTATATTTATATATAAAATTTTTATTTTATTTATGATTAAAAGCACAGGAACAAAAAAAAGTAAGAGATAAATTAATATTTATAAAAACATATTAATATTTTATACCATATTAATATAAATTGAGAACATTAATAAGAGGAGGGAAATGCTAGGTTTAAATCAATTTATAAAAAGGTTAGAGTTAGAGTTAGAAAAGTACCTTCAAAAATTATTTTTCAGCTAAAAATTAGATTTATAAAATCATTATGTTGGGATAAATGTATACGTTTAAGACCCAATACATGATGTTATCAATCTAAAATAAAAATTATTCTTTGTTCTATTTTTATATTTCATTAAATCATTTGTAATTTGATAAAACGGTTTATTAAAATTAGAGACTTCTCATTATGGTAAAATATATGATATTGAGAAATATTTTACAGTTGTAATCAAAATGGTTATAAATAAGATGTCAACAAATTGGACAAGTCCACAAAATATACATGTATATAATATGATAATCATAAATATTAAAATAATTTATTTATTAATTTACTTATAGATTATACACATATAGATGTGATAACTCAATTTCAAAATCTCTAATGATTAATATTATTACAAATTATCAATACAAAATGTAACAATTTATTTTAAATTCAAAGTACCATAACTAATAAATATTTATCATACTTTAATACCACACCTCTAACGTCTTAGTACATTATTCAAATAAAAATTGAATTTGAGTAAAGGCTTATTAAATTAATGATTAGTAAAAGAATCAATCAATATTCTTGTTAATGTGTTTAAGCTTTATAATAAAATTAACAATTGGTCATGACATTAAATAAATAAGTTTTTTAAGCCATGCACTAATCAAATATATTAGGTTAGATTTTATAACAGTATCATATTCTATTGTTAATTTGAAGTTCTAAATAATAGAACAAAAATTATATTATTTGTTATTAGTTTTTGAAGATAAATATCGTAACTATATTATTCTAACGTGACATCTACCTCATTAGTTAATTAATTATTAATTTACTATTAACTTGATATTAAAATTACTGGTAACACAAAAGTCTTAATCTCATGTTTTATTTGATAATTAAATTTAAAAGCTGACTTTTACAAATAAAATTTTAGTACAATATTATTTTTATCCCTTTAAGCTTCTTAAATATAGTGAAAAAAAACCTTGTTCTAGTTTTTTTAGATTAAGTCAAACTGTGTATTTGTCATACTGAACCACTTTAAATTTAATTAATGTTTAAATTCAAAATATTGATCCAACATTTTATTGAGCTGAGGCTTGGATCAAACAAGTTGCTTGCATTTCTTCTCAGACTGTTTTTTCCTGCACCTTCATAGGTTCTTCTGCCACCTTCATACACAAGGTTAAAATTCTTTTATAACCTTCTTGTGTCACCCCTATAGAGTAGCTCTCGGATTATGTTATCTGAACACGTATTTGAAAAAAGACTTTCGGATTACATAATCCAAAAATTAATCATACATCTGAAAAAAAGTTTCTGAATTATGTAATTCAGAAGCTAATTATGAATTTAAAAAAAGACTTACAAATTACATAATCCAAAATATTAGAGAGATATTTTTGAAAATATGAAAATTTATGGAGGTGGAAGAAGAATATATGGAGGTGCAAGAAGAAACAGCGTTCTCTCAACCCATGAACAATACCTCTAATAACAAGTTACATAGTAGGATGCTTCTTCCTGCACCTCCAAAACATTTCTTCTTGCACCCTACTATTTTTTGAAAAGACTATTTTATTCTTTTTAAAAATAACTTACAGCTCACTCTTTTCGAAATGTTTCGGTAGCATACTTTTTTAAACATAATTTTTTTAACATATTTTAATGAATTCTAGATTTATCTCTGAAAGTAAAAAAATATGTTCTGAAAAATATATTTTGAAATGGTTTTTTTATTTTCTGAAATTTTTCTTTCAGACACACATTTTGCTTACAAAATTGTATTCAAGAATCACTTAAAACTGTCAAAAATAATTTGAGTATAAGAGTGCAGAAAAAAAAAACATACATACATAGTATAAATACGAAGTCACATAAATATTTAAGCTTTTTTTATCTGTATTTTCATAATTGCTAATTACACTCCCATAATTTTTAAAATAACCTCTTACTTTTTGTAAAGGGGACTTTTTCTAATTACAGATTTTCTGTTTTGGGAATTGTCAAAATAATTTTTTTAGAATGTTCAACTGGAACAAAAAATTTAAAACAGGATTCTTATAATAAACTTTTTGAAACACATAAAATATATTTTGGAATAAATTTTCCAAAAGTTTTCCGACTATAAATAATACCTTCTCGAATGATTTTTTTTGGAACAAGTTGAAATGCGTTCTCAAACAATTTTTCAAAACAATTTTTTTGGAACATATATCATAACTTCCAAAATGGCTTTTCAGAACGAGATTTTTCTAGAACGAGTTCTCTCTTCTTACATTGGAGAATGGAGGTGCACCAACGATGATGAAAGCGATAGCAGAGACAGCAACATTGGTACGACAACACTATCTTGGTCCAGTGAGAAAGGATATTTTAGTTTGTCTCTGTTTCTATGTGGATGCATTAGCAATAATATAGGTGCATGAAGTAAAACTCAATATTTATTCATATGAAGTAAAACCAAGAAAAATTAACATGCCAAGACACACTATTGAGCTTCTAAACTTCCAGGGGTTAATAAACAGCAAAATACTGTCCAGGGTCTAGACATCACTCAAAAACTATGAAACTCAGACACTCCTCTTAAATGACGTGTCGGTGTCTGATACTCGTATCTGTGAAATGTCCAATTCAAAAAGTATTTGTTAGATTTTTTATAATTCTAGTACGGTTCTAACACAATTTTAAAAAGGAAAAATACAATAATTTTCTAAAATATCAAACTTTATTGTATAAATTGTTATTATGATTATAAAAATAAAAAACAAATCCATGTGAATCAGTCATGAAAAACAATTTTCTGTTCCAAAAAATAATTTAAAACATACTTGTGCACATAAATATTTATTATCAATTTATATAATTCATAATTATATAATATATAGATTCGTGTTCCCGTGTCCTAATTTTTAAAAAAATTTCTAATCTCTATATCCGTGTCTATAGTGTATGTTACATAATAAAAATGAATATTTTAAATAAACTTATTCAACTCAGTTTGCCCCTTTTTTTAGCAAAGATAAATTGAGAGATAGAAATAATTTTAAAATATTGATAAAAATACTGAAAGAGACTAAACAACTTCTAACTGAAAATCAGAATTGGAAAAACTATTTTTAATAAGAACGAGTAAAAATAATTTTAAAATTTATATAAAATGTATCTCAATTATTTTATTTAATATATTTCTATACAATCGAAACATATTTTGTTTTAATTTATTTACTGGTCAATCACAAGAAAACTCACCATCCATCACCCTCCAAACGAAGACAATTATTTGTTGTTGGTTTTTTTTTGTCTAACTCGTTTTTCTGACCACTTCTTTTAAAGACTAGTAAATTTATATTTAATGTTTGCTCTGTGTGTCAGCATTTTACGAAGGATTTAATTCCACAGAAGACTTGTGAAAGGATCCATGTGATGTAGTAATATCATTCATATGAAACTAGCACAATAATATTCATACTTTTCTTCATTTTACTTTATAGTAGTTAGGAGTAACACTTATCCACGTAACACCTTTCTATAATAAAGAAGAACACGAAATCCAAATCTACTCAATAGAAATCATTACTTATTTATATTTGGATCAAAATCCCGTCAAAATTAGAATCCAACACGAAATTAACAATAGGGCAAAATAAGAAAAGAAAAAGTAAATTTTGCGCAGAAATGATTGTTAGGAAGCCAAAGTCAAAAGATCTGGTCCGAGTAAGCAAATTTTCTCCTTTTTATTTCTATTTTTTAAAATTCAAAATAAAAGGGTTTTTTTTTTTCTAATTATACCCTGTTTTATATTTTTAGAATGTTTCATAAATTATTTAAATAAAAACTGAAAATAAATAAGTAATTTATTTAAGAATATACTAAAAGTAGAAAGTTAAATTTTAATTTAGGTGAGATAGTATTATAAAGAAATAGAGTAACTCTTTCTTCTTTTTCTCTCTCGTTTTCTTCATAATTGACACGCCTCTCGGCTCGCATGTGGGACTCCACCCACCTACCAAACCACCACCGTTATGCACGCCAAATTTGTTACTGATATTTTAACTTGTTAATACTACTAATCATCGCCATCGTCATGATAATAAGATTAGTGAAAGAAAATAAAAGAAAGGAAAGAACGAAGAAGAAGATTAATAAAATAAAAGTATTTTGATTTTGAGAGAGAGAAGAAACAAGACAACAAGCATAGGGAATCGTGAAGAAGGGCACATTGTTGGTGCTGGTGTTGTCCTCGTCGTCTGCTTCGCTTGGGTTGGCTTTAGGGCTTTGAATGCCATTTGGGGTTCCGTTCTCAGGCAATCAAGCTCCAAAGCTGACCCCTTTCTCTCACTTCTCACTCACGTACCTTCTTCTTCTTCTTCTTCTTCTTCTCTCTCACTCTCTTCAGAACTACAATGGTAGAAGACATCTGTTTGTTCTACAAGGTACTTGCTCTCTAGTTCCGTGTTTGCTTCTTTCTACTGTTAAACCCAGATGTACTTTTTGCACAATGTGTTTCTTCTCTTGCTTCTCTTGTTTGCCAATTATTCTAACTTTCTACCATTTTGGGGGGTTTCTCTATGTTAAAAAATTCAACTTAGAGTGTCTTCTGCTACTTTATCCTCTAATTCTGGTACCCTGGGAGTTTGTTGTTACAAGGGGAAGAGGAAATAATCACGCGGGTTCATAGAAGACTGGTTTGGATTCGGGAAAAGAGAAATTCAAAATGATATATGGGTTTAAAGTGGAACACTTTAGCACTAAAAGAAAAGAGGAACACTTTAAGCTCCTTTGTATGTTTCTGGGTTATTATCTGGATGTGGGTGCTCATTATACTCTAAAATGTTTATTAATTATTTGCAAATGCGTGCATCTGTTGTGTCAGGGACTTGCCTTGCTGGATTTTTTTTGCTTCATGCGTTACCGAGACTAATTCTTTATGCCTCTAAAGTTTTCATTGTTGATATTTTTTTGGTTGTTTTCTTTTAATTACTAATATCCTAACAAAGCCTAGAATAATATCTTCTTTTTTTTGGAAAAAAATCCATCTGGATGGTATTAGACTGGGCACCATTTTGAGAATATCCAGTGTGTTTTTTTTTTCATTTATGTTCTTCTGGGATTTTGAGTGAAGGAAGAGGCTCCATGAAGTTACCGATTTGACGCCTTTCCTAGCAATGGAAGTTGTCTCATTATTTGCATTTTAGTAACTTTCTCCGTGTATGTGGTTGCAGGAAGTTCTCGTTATGAAGCCTCCTAAGAGATCACCGATGTTGTTAAGGACAGCAGTTGTAATGTTTTCGATGGTTTGTGGCGTTTTTATCTTCTCTGCATGTCTAAAGCAGATAAGCACTCAAGCTAGGACTACATTTGTGGATTTTAAAGTCATTGACAACCATGCTCAGAGTAGATTGAAGCTAATGAATACTCCTCACCTACTACATTATCCTAAACCCGCATCCTTTAGCAGGTAGTGAGAAGCTTCTGTCAATCTTTATCAGTTGGCTTTAGTTAGGTGCTCATAGATTGCCATGTTGTTTGCCAGGAACGAGTGTGCTCATAATCCTGTACTGTTCTTTGCCATATTGTCCAATCAGAGATCAGGTAGTGGGTGGTTTGAGACCCTTTTGAATAGCCACACCAATGTAAGCTCGAATGGAGAGATATTTTCTGTTAGAGAGAGAAGAAAAAATGTGTCTTCAATTTTGCAGACTTTAGATAAAGTTTACAATTTGGACTGGTTCAACAGTGCTTCGAAGAACGAGTGCTCTGCTGCAACTGGATTGAAGTGGATGCTTAATCAGGTATACATACTTTTTGTTAAGTTTTCTTAGTAGTTACAGTTGTCGAAAGATCCACACATTTATTGATTTAGTTAATGGCTTGGGCAAGTTATGTCGTTTTCTTTTCCTGCTATAGATACTGCCACTAAACATTGCCTGATTATCTGTACCAAAGGGATTTTGTAAGGTTATGCTGTAGTGTTGTGTTATTTTCTGCAGTTGAACATGTACTGGCCTAAATGTTTGTCTAGAAATTTTACAAAATTGTTTTGAAAGTAATTCCCCATTCACCTTAAATCTTACTAGAAGATCACATGTCAATCCTAAAATATGTTACAATTTATCAACTCATTGGTTAAAAACTGAACTCCTAGAGTCTGTTGAAGTACAATTGAGCTTATGTTTTGTTATAGAAGCTTCAAGAAGAAAAACACTAATAATGCTATTTCTTTTAGTAGGCATAGTTGCCTTGCATTATATGTCACTGGCTTAGATTGCATCTCAATTTATACCCGTAACTATTCCGTGTATTTTCTGTCCGGGAGGATTTAAGATAAAGAAAACCTCTGGATACTTTAGCTTCATTACGATTTCACCCTTGGTATCTGGAATTAGCCATTTCTATTGTCACCATGAGCATTGAATAGAAATGGGCTACGTAGTTGCACATGAATATAATCTGAGCTGTGAAATTTGTAATGCAAGTATTACACAGCAGTGACAAGTTTTACTAAAAGGAGATTGAATGAACTCACGAAATCTTGATGATTAATTTTTACATAAATTTGGTTAAATTTAGTTAAATTTGGGTTCATAGACCTGATCAGCTTTATGAAAATATTAATAAAAGTACTTTCAAAAAGATTGGAGACTACAACATCTTGTTCTTCAAATTTTTCTTACTGGCATTGAATATTAAAATGATTTTACTCATATGTCTGTGCTGCAAACTTGCTTTTTAAATATTTTTGTATACTATTTAAGGAGTGTCGTACAGGTGACCTATCGCCCTATTTTTTTAGAAAGATGAGAATATGCCATTCAAGTATTTCTGGTAGTTATTACCATTGGATGCTTCGAGTGGAATTGTAGCATCTCCTGGATTCCCTAAGACTAAGTTCTACATATTTATCCTCCTTAAGTGCTCTTGTGAATTTGTGTAATGCCAAGAAATAGTATTAAGAATGTTTGGTGTGAAGAATTCTAGTTTCTTTTCTGTTGTATTTTTACTTACATAGTGTTTGGTTGGAGGAAAATGGAGAGGAGGGAAGAGATTATTTTAAACTTTTGTTGTTTGATTCAATTTTTCAGAGGGGAGCAAAATCCATCTTCATCTAATTTTTGCTCCCTTCCAATGTTGGGGGCATTTGAAGGGGAAAGGAAGAGGCTTTAAAACATTTCATCTATAATGATTAAAATACCCCTACCTATGTTTTGAAATTTAAAATTGTAAGGATACAAAAGTAAATTATTTTTTAAAATCTGTCTCCTCCTTGTGAACCAACACGAAACTGACTCTCTCATCTCCCTCCCTTCCTCTCCACCAAACATAATGTTTAAAATTCAAAGTTCCTCTATAGTTTTGTTTTGCTTTACTTATTTCTTTGACCTTGAGTCATCTTGTGTTTAAAATGCACTTCTAGTTCTACTGTTACTTCAGGATCAGGAAACGTAAATGTGAAAGCAATCATCTTTAGGATGGATTTATGGACTGGAGTTTTCTTGTGGCTATGAAATTTGTGGAATTTGGCATATCCTGTCTACCTCACATCTACCTGCTGTCCTGCTCTTTCTCCCCTCCCTATCAGACTCTGTTTATTTCCATCTAGTTTATGTTGATGTTTGATCTGACTTGAAGTAATAAAAGAACTGAGAAATCTGGATTTTGCAGGGATTGATGGAACACCATGCGGAAATAGCGGAGTATTTCGATCGTAGGCGTATTTCTGTTATATTTCTTTTCCGGAGAAACTTGCTACGCAGGATGGTATCAATGCTAGCCAATTCATATGATCGTTATGCCAAGCTATTGAATGGAACACACAAGGCTCATGTGCACTCTGCAGAAGAGGTCTCTCGATCCATCTTTCATTTGATTTTTCTTATTGTAGTCATGGAATGTGGCTCATATTTGGTTTATTTTAGGCGGATATTCTTTCAAAGTACAAGCCTATCATAAATTCGACATCCTTGCTGGATGACTTGAAGGATATGGAGATGAGATCTGCTAAAGCTTTAGAATACTTCAACAGCACTCGGCATATTATTGTGTACTATGAGGATCTTATGAGAAATCACACTGTAAGGACCTCATCATAAAATCTTAAATCATTAAAAGGTTGCAAAATCCTTTTGGATGTAATGCTATCACAATCTGCCAGTGATTTTTAGTTTAGCTAAATACTTATCTATTTTCACTTATTTCTACTCTACCAAGCATCTAAAAATTACATGTTTCAATTTTTTCAACATATTTCATCTATATGTTTTTCCTCAACCAAACACTGCATTATTCATTTCTTCCTAGTTTTCACTCTTCATTGCATTATGGTGGTATTCACTGTGTGTGTTTCTTGCAGAAACTAAAAGATGTTCAAGGGTTCTTAGGATTGCCACAGATGGAGTTAACGAGCCGTCATGTTAAGATACATAGAGGACCCTTGTCAGACCACATTCAGAACTGGGATGACGTTAACAAAACGCTGAAAGGAACCGTTTATGAGAGTTTTCTTGAAGCTGACTATTAGTGGTAGTCTCTTCTTCTATTCTGACTGCTGGAGAAAGGTGTAAATACCATACCAACATCGCTCATCTTTTGCCCCAGTAAAGCCTCAGGGTTCAAAAGTTTTGCTTTGGTTTCTGGAACATTACCTCAGTGTTCTGTGCCTTTTTTGGTCGCCCCCTCGTGATCTACTAACCTCGTTGATGAAATGAAAGGCTTCTTGTTCCTTTGTAGTCTTTTTTGTTTCTTTCTTCCTCCCTTTGCTCTGGGAAACATGTACATGTCTTTGCCAGCTAATTGATTTAAGTAAAGATCATCATTGTTTTGTTCAAACCTGTGTTCAGTGATTTGTTTGGTTTGTTGTTAATTTTAACCCTCTGAAATGGCAGTTTGGCATCCCATTTTTAGGCTTTTAGCTTCTCAAAGTCACGGGCATCAAGTCCTTTGTAACTCTCTTCTTTTCCACTCACGTTATGGACCAAGACACTCTATTCAAAATTAAAAGTTGTTGAATTCTAAGAAAAAATAGTCTATTGATCTTGGTGCTCCTCCATGGGTCTGAACAAGCAAATACCAATCGGGCTTCGTGCTTGATTAAAATATCTTGGTAACGTCACGTGAAACCATTTTTCGTGGGAAAATTTTGAGAAAATCTAATTGTATATGTAGAATTGCATTGGGTCAAGTTCATTAGGTAGTGACCCTAATGACATTGGAACATATGTCAGCAAATGAATACCACCATAGGTAACGTTCATTCTTTATTTTTTGCATGTGAAGATGGTAAAAAAAGTTACAGCAACAACCATGGCTACTTGCAATCATTAACCAACCACAGCACAAATTCTATTTAACAGTTGGAAAGCTGACTCTGAGTGAAATCCTAACGGAGATCCACTCTCCATGTAGGTAAACAAAATTAAACTAAAACACAGAATATACTTTTGCAAAAAATAATACATGTATAATAAATATTATGATTCTATAGTTAACTATGAGTTTAGATACAAAGTTAACATTAATCTTTTTAAAACAAGGTTCATGCAAAAGTTAATTTTAGTTTGTGATTAAATTAATTCTATTTTTTTAGAAAAGCTTTATAGAAAAGTTGTTCTAAATATATTCTTAAAAGAAAGAAAACTGGAACATTAATAAAACAATAGTAAAAGTAACTATTCGTAATTCGTAGATTTGAATAAAAAAGATACCTAGTAAAGAAACTTGAATGGAAGAAAAGTTGCGTTGAAATATACATCAGCATGGCTTTTGATTCAAAAACCCTGTTATAGTTCTTGTCACAAAAAGTAATTTGCCTCGTCATTAAAACTCATTAAACAACTTAAGAATATACTTATTCAGTTTTATTATATATTGAACCCATGAACAGGTGACAAAATGTAATTAATCATAAAATTAAATAATAAACCCATCAATTTACGTCCCACTTTTCTTCTTTTTATAAAACAATAAATCTATTCAACACCCAAGCTTTATACAGATGTGGCCATGAATATTTAAGTTTTATTAAATATTAAATTAGATAACAATTTTTTATCATGATGCCTATGTTTAATTGTATTTATAATTTCTCAATTATTTTTACTCAAATTTTTTTTTTAATATTACTATCAAATGCTTTTATTTTTATTTTTATTTTTTATTATTACAGCTAAATATTTTTTATATTTTTTCTAAAAATTTGCATTTTGATTTAAAAAATATGAATTAGATGAAGGGAATAAATTCAGACATAGTTATTAAATTATATGTATTTCCCTTCTAAACATAAATATAAACACACACAATTAATGGGCTATAAGTATCTTTGAATTCTCTAAATCTTATTTAATTTCTATTTCAAAAATATCCTTATTTCTAATCCCAAATATTATTTTCAAAAAATAAAATTTGAGGATAATTTAAGAAATACATATCAAAACAAAAACATTCAATGGACTTAACTATTATTCTTAATGTACTTTTTTGAAGGTGGAAAAAAACTACGTCTTTTAAATTTAGAAAATTGATAAATGAAAATTCAATGACCCAAATCACATTTGAAAAAGATAAAAAAGATATAGATTTCATAAGCGTTAGTACTGTGATAAGAAGAAGAAAAAAATATGGATTAGATGTTTAAAAATAATATATATATATATATATATATATATATATATATATATTATTACTCTTAAATTTATTATGATGTATGAAAATATTCACTGCAGATCAAAAATGTTAATTACTATTATCAACATTTAACCTTCTTTTAAGTTTTTTTAATGATAAAATTAATTAATTATCTTATATTAAATTCTCTGAGAATTTTAAAACACAAACACCATATAATACCATACAATTTTTTTTTTCGTATTAAATACAATTTTATAAATCCATAAATGGATTTTGTTCTCCATAATTTTAATACCTACACAGATTTAATTATAAGTCGTCCAAATTTTAAGATTCAGCCATTCAACTTGATTGTTAATGTTATCCAATTTTTGACAAAAATACTAACATGTAATTATTAATATTTGACGAAATTTAAAATTTAAAAAATTAAATGTATTATTAAATTTTTGTAATGATAAAAAATTTATAATAATTAAAAGTAGATTAAGTCTTTGAAAAATGTAGTTGTAACATTTTTTTCAACAATTAATACCTGAACTATAATTAGTTTCATAATTAAATATGAGTTAAATATGCTTTAATTTATGTACTATAATAATATGAAAATGATTTTTATTTTATTTTAAACTTTTAGATCATTCAAAGATATCTATAATATAACAATAATTAGAATAGAGTATATGTAAAATAATTATTAGTTTTTTAAAAGATTGTTAATTTTTTTTTTTAAATTTAATATTGTTTTGATTATTTTAATTATTTCATGTTTAGTTAGTGTTTAAAATTTATACTAGAAATAAAAATCATTTTTATATATATAAGAAAAAAAATATTTAAACATTAATTTTATAAGATAGTTAAAAAAATAATATTTTTTATTGAATTAAAAATTTATAAAGAATTGCATAGTATATTTTTATATTAAAAATTAGAAAGTAATAAAAGTTGCAGTATAGTTGGAGAATAACAAAGTGAAGCAGAGGAAGGAGACAAAGTTTGCAACTTGGCATTTTAGTGTTTATTGCTAACACCATACCTTAGCTGCAGTGCACACATTATATTATAATTGTTTGAAGTACAATGTTTCAGTTTTTGTCCCTTTATATTAATGATCTGAACTCAACAGAAGCCTGAACAATCATTACAAAATGGCTTCAATGCCCAAGAACAATAGCTTTTTGCAGTCATGTGATGTAAATTTAAATTTGTGTTGACCCACAAATTAAAGGCACAAAAGTGTATAACCACCACCACTTAACTGTCACTCACCCATGCATCTGACACCCATTACACCAGTTCTACCAATACATTTATTCCATTCGAATATAGACACAGACGCACTTCTTCCCACTGGAGTTTTCTGGAAATACACAATAAATTTTAATATTTTATAACATAATTTAAATTAAAAAGTACACATAGTTATTAAAATAAAAGTAAAAAAAAATGTGTTATTCATTTTATTTTAATCAATGAATTTAAATTTTACTTCTTTCAGCATAAGTATATCACACAACCACGGAGCATGAATATATTAAATTAAAAAAATTAATATTAAATATTAATAAAATACTTATTAATAATTATAATTAAAATTAAAATTATTTTATTTATTTTTTATTTATTTTATTTTAAATAGTTGCTCTCTCTTTCTTCACCTGATTACAAACCCAACATTATTATTGAAAGGAAAAGAGTATAAGATGATGTTTTTGACTTGCTTCAACTAATTCGAAGAGAAGAAGATTAAAAATTTGGATGTAACAAATTAATAAAAAAATAATGAGATAAAAAAAAGTCACTTGACATGTAATAATAATAAATAAAATAATAAAATAATATATATATATATATATATATATAAACAAGATTAATGATTATATTGCAATTATATTGTTATAAAAAATTATTTTGAATTATTATATATACGTATTTATAACTAGTTGTGGGACACCTATAATTGATTATGGGTATTGTTTTGTTTTTATTATAATTATTAAATAATTTAAAAATATATTAAATTAATAAATAATTAAATAATTATTTATAACATATAAATAATTAAAAGTAGGTAATATTGATTTTTGTACTACGATAAGTTAAAATATAGTAATTAAAAGAACTTGAGAAGGTAAAAGTTGAAATTGGAGATAGTTGTTAAAAGAATTTTATCTTTTTCTCCTTGCAATAAAGTTGGTGAGATTTCTTAGACACTATTTAATTATAGTTCTTGGTTCATCTGCCATTTAAAACTATCCTTAGTTTAAGATGAGTTTTTGTAAGTTGTAAGATAATTTTTGAAGTTGTTTGACAATTTTTACTTATTTAGATTATTAGATTTGGGTCAAGATATACTTTTTATATATATATATATATATATATATATATATATATATATATATATATATATATATATATTATGTGTGTTTTTTTTTTTATTTTTTATTTTTTTTTTTTTGTTTCTAAAAATTTGTTTTTATTTTTTTATTTTTTTGTTTTGTATTAAGTAGTTTTTAAAGAGTTTAATTGTTTGATTTTTAAATGGCTCAAGAATAAATCATGTTATTGTAATTACGAGTGAAATAAATCTTTGAACATGATCAA
>Ga0123342_1001199_pt1 | contig 43405 bp, 13 predicted proteins | sample Turbeawhitnodule_FD_89960 | JGI IMG/M metagenome (GOLD analysis project Ga0123342, IMG submission 89960) | Root nodule microbial communities of legume samples collected from Mexico - Turtle bean Mexico white nodule | ecosystem: Host-associated > Plants > Roots > Nodule | place: Mexico: Nepantla...
AATCAAGAAATATAAATGCGGCTATATAGCCGCATTTATAAATACCATTTACAAGTGCGGTTATTTGCTTTAACCGCACTTGTATATGCCAAATCATTAAAAAAAATTAAAAATTTTAAAACAATGTCAATCTTGTGTGAAGCCAACGTTGATGAAGAGTCACGGGAGCGCCAACAACGGTGGCGACAACAGAAGCGACGGCGGACAGGGAAGCAGCAACGGAGCAAACCAAAAAAATCCACAAAAAACCACGAAGACAATGAAAGAGTACTGAGCAATGCGAGAAACCAAACAATGTAAGAAAAACGAATGTCAGCCAACGAAACAGTGTTTCGAGACCACCAATGCAAGGAAAAAAACATATATAAGAAAAACAAAAAACATTTATGCATATATTTGTGAAGATGAAGAGGAAGGAAGAGAGTTCAAGAAACTTACATTGCACAAATGGAATGCAGATGCAGCAGAAGGAGACGAACTCAGGGTGCGAACGCGAAACGAAGGCAAAGACGAGAAATAAAGTTTGAAATTGTGTGTGGCGCGCTTCAAAATTTAGGGTAAAAAAGACTTTACGAATGCGGCTAAAGGTAAAGCCGCATTCGTATCAAAGAATTTTGATTTACGAATGCGGTTATTGGAATAGCCGCATTCGTAAATCAAGCGCTTTGATTTACAAGTGCGGCTATTCATTCGTAAATCAAGCGCTTTGATTTACAAGTGCGGTTATACAAATAGCCGCATTCGTAAATCAAGTGCTTTGATTTACGAATGCGGTTATTCAAATAACCGCATTCGTAAATCAAAATAATTTCAAAAATGCCACCGCGTTTTTTACGAAAGCGGGAAGCGCAAAAGCCGCACTAAATAAAGCATATCCTTTTCTTCTTTTTGCACTAGTGAAAGTGTTGTGGCGAGATCTAGTGCATAAGCAGAATATAGAGTTATGGTCTCGGCTACTTGTAAGCTTATTTGGATTAAACAGTTACTTAAAAAATTGCAATTTGGAAAGGTCACTCAAATGACACTTATATGTGATAATTAGAGCTCTTCATATTAACTCAAATCCAGTTTTTCATGAAATGACCAAACATATCGAGATTAATTGTCATTTCATTCGAAAAAAGATCATATAAGAAGATATCAAGATTGAATTTGTTAATTTAAATAATAAATTAGCATATATTTTTACTAAGCCCTTACAAGGGTCTAGGATTGATTACATTTGTAACAAACTAAATACATATGATCTATATGCACCACCTTGAAGGGGAAGTGTTAGATATTATGAGATATTATAGATATTATAGATATTATTAGATATTTCTATTTATGTATTGAACTTAGCTCATATGTTTCTTTTCCTATATAAACATAACCTTTTGTGTTCAATATACACCAGAGATTTAGTGTTAAATATAAGAAATATTACTAGATAGATACCTCTATCTTGTCTTTGAACGTGTATTTTTAAGATTAAACAAGATATTTGCCGACAACTTACCGAATTAATTTGTTAATTAAAAGAGAATTTCATAAATATGAGTTACGCTTAATTGATTATCTTAAACAAGAATTATAATGAGTTTCCAAGATGTGGTCAATTCTTTATAAGATATAGGATATATGTGTCTTATCAAACACGTGTAGTACAAATAATACACATGGTAATAGAGATAGTAGACATGAATTTGTGCTTAACACTGTAATATGTCAGCATAAACAATATGAATTTGTCTCTCTCAATTCCAAAAACATATTTCTTTGAGTATGAACAAATGTCATACTTTCTTAAGGCTATGAAGCCTTTCTTGAGGTAAGACAAATGTTACATACATACGGTTACACTGTACAACATCGATAAACACATACCTCCTACCTAGTAAATTTCTTTTTAAAAAAAATCTCTCACATTTCCATAAAAAAAATTAATATAAACAAAATTTTAAAATAAAGTAATAATATATTTAGCTGAAGTGAATGTGAATTATATTATTTCTCAATTTTATCATAAATGTGATTTGTTCTCATTAGAAAAATATTTCTTGAGAACATCTTCTTTATCTACATCAATTTTCATAATTGATATGCATAATAAAATATTTTATTACAATAATAAAAGTAAATACAGATAAAATATTATAATCAAATAATAATTTATAAAGTTAAATTTTACAAGAAAAAAATTAAAAGTTCAAAGTATCATGATTATTTTTCTATTACATTCAATTTACAATTTGATAAATTATAATTTTTTATAACATTTTTTATATTCATTTTTATTGTTTTTTTTAGAAAAAAATAAAATTAATTAAAAGGAGAAGTGGGTCTCAACCCGTATATAAAATACAAGATACCTTCACCGTATACACAAAGTCTCAGAATAAAAACCCCAAAAAACCAAAAGAGTTGCTGCCATGACAGCACCTATATACTTACAGCAGAACAAAAACTGCACCTACATACCTACAAAAAAAACATCACCCAAAAACCCAAAGAAGCATTTTGCACTAGAAAAGATTTGAATGTAAGAGAAAAGTGAAAGCTCATGATTCTTACAAATTATTTTCACTTTCTAATTCAGTATATTATTATTTTAATCATATTATTTTTATATTTTAATAGAAGTTATTAATATATTATTATATTGTTAAAAATGCGGTAATAGGAAGTATTTAATTTGTGCCAACCAATCATTTTTTAATGAAAAAATATTTTGACAACAATGCCACCATTTGACAACTAACTTTAATAATATATTTTAATATTTTTAATTACAAAATAAATAAATATAATTAAAATATTATTATTTTGCGTTGTGAATGCTTTTTGTTTTGTTTTAGTAACAACTTTTCTTAATAAAGAGTATGGATATTTCGGACAAAAAATATACATGCACAACCGTACTCAGTATACAACTCACTTTCTTTACTTAAAATTTTAATTTTTATATGAAACAATCAAAATATTTTTTTTTATCATCATTAGAAATTAAAGTTGGGTGTAAATATATCATTGCTCATTTCGGACACACTTAACTTTTTAATTTTCTTCTTTTACCACACAGGCGCTATCGTTTACAGAAATTTTGGTCAGTAAGAGCCTTACTCGCCTTTGTTATACTGAATGTTGTAATTTGAATAAAGGAGGTGTATGACAGAAAACAAAAAAGCAGAATGATTTGATTGATGATGAAGGATTATTCACATTTGGATGGAAAGGTGAAATTTACAGTGGTGTGTTGTATCTACAGGTATTTAAGCTGCGGTAGTTATAGAAGAACTAAAGAAAAGGAATTAAGAGGGTGAGGAGGGTAAGGAGGGTAAGGATGAGGGGGAGAGAGTGGGGGAGAGAGTGAGGGAGGGTGTGGGTGAGGAGTTTCTTGTAAGGAATCCATCAAAAGTTTGAATGGTGTCACCATCACGAACTCTGTGCCAATCAAAGGACTGCTCTTCATGCATGCCCTGCCGTCCGTAAATGAAAAAATAGCCACCATCTTCAGGAAGAAGGAACCCCTGCATCTGGTGCAACTCATCCAGTTTCTGCCTCAACACCGACACTTTGTCAAAACTAAACACTTCTATCTCGATTCTCTCGTTCGTTCGCATAGGCAACACAGTCACCTTCAGCTTCCGAAACTGCTCTTCGTTGCTACCACTCTCCTCAACAGCAGGTTTTAAGAGCACATCGATCTGAGAATTCTCTGAAACTGCACAATCACGCAGTGCCACATGGTCCAATAATTCCAGACGCAATGAGTGCAACTGCAGCACGATCCTATCCACGGTCACGCCCTGCATGTCTTCCAGCGCAACAATCTTCTCCTTCAGCTCCCGAACCGTGTCCGTTCGCTCCGATTCTATACGGACACGATCTCTCGACTGAGGCACTTTCACGTTCAACGTCACTGTCGCCGGCGGTGGTGGAACAGGATTCGGTATATTTTGAAATAGTGCAGGTGGCAGCGGCGGAAGCCACCACGGATAAGGCGGCGGTAACGGCGCCGACTCTGCCGCAGTCCTTACCCTTGACGGCGTACTTGGCATCGACATCAACAGCGGTGAAGATGAAAACCCTCCAACTTCTAACAGATCGTCTTCATTTGACGCCTGAATCAGCTGCAATGATGGATTCCACTGTAGAATATCCGATCGATTGTATCCCTTATTGAAAAGCGTTGGGAGTTGCAGATCCGACGTTGGCTGCGGTGTCAGGTTAGAGCCTAACGTCGGGCAAGGCACCGGCGGCAAGTATGATTGTTGTAATGGTGCGGGTGACTGTGAAGGTGATGGCGAAGGCACCGGCGGCAAGTTTAGGTCATGCAGCGGTGCCGGTGACGGATCAGCCTCCAGAGCTGGCGATGGAGTCAAGTTTAAGTCAGGTACCTGAGCCCGCGATGGAGGCAAGTCTGAGTAGGGTTCCGGCGATGACGATCCCGGGTCAAAATCAGAGTCGTTCGGCGAGAAAACAGGAATTGGAGCATCGTCGAGAATTTGAACGATAATGCGCGAGCCGTTTTGGATGAAGCATTCATGAAGCTTTAGATCGTCGTAGAGAAGTTGTTGATTGTGGAGGATGATTTGTTGGCGAATGGGAATTTGTCGAAGGTCTTGCACTTTTTCCTTGATATCACGTATTGTTTGGGAGGAACGAAGCTGAATGGAGAACGATTCCCCTCCCTGGATATCAACATTCACATCCATCATCACCATCACTTTCTGGTCTGTGAGAATCTGAGAATGAGAGGGAGCCACCATGCATACTTCCTTATATAGTTTCTGGAAACTTCTTTCCAACCATATATTATAAGGAGGGGGCTGATACGTTTACAGTGGAAAAAATCTGTCTAACATGGAGTGATAGGTTTCCACCATTTCCATTTGGGTAATCATACTTTAACACTCACAATTTCTTTTTTCCATTTTAATTAACAACCAAATATATTATTATTCTATTTTAATTTTTTTATATTAATTTTTATTAACAAAATAATAATATTTTATTTATATTAATTTTTATTAATATATAATAATGATCATCTTTGGTACAGTGGTTACAAGTTCCTGCAGTAAATGACGTGTGTTCAACTCCCCAGCAAACAGATTAAGTTTCTCTTATCTTACTTTTTAGTTGAGAAGTTCTAGATACTAGTCTTTGGATGGTGTTTGAATTTTGTCAGTAATTTTTATTTATTAACAAAAATTTATGCATTACTTACAAATTTGGACTGTTGGTAAAATTTGTTTTTTCAATAACTAGTATAATATGCTAAAATTTCGTTTATTATGTAATGACTATTTTTAATATTTTTTTTTACTATAAATATTAAAAAGGTCTAAAATTTGTACTATATACAAAGACAAATTGATATAAAGAAAAAATATATTTAACCCTTCTTGTGTTGTATTGATAAACTTGTGAATCATATAGCTCTTGTTCTCTCATAACTTTTATATACCTTTAGATTAATGTTTATTTGAAAATGTGTTCCACCTTATAATTCAATAAATATTAATATTTTAATTATTTATAAAAAATTATAATTGTATTAATTTTGAAAAAATATTTAACTTTTTTACATTTTGTATATATTTTTATTAAAGGATGTTTTTTTAATTGCTTTGGTGATGTAATAGAAAGAACTTGAGTTGTCATTCTTATTAGGATTTTCGATTCTACTTTAAATTTGTATATGACTTAAAATATTTCTAATACTTTGTTATTTATTATATTTTTTTCTGATAAAAAATAAAATATAATAAGGGTGATGATATTTTTAACACTCATCACATAAAAAACACCATTGCTTTCTAACAGCTTTATTTTTTAATTTAAAACTCTAATATATATTATTATATTATTAAAGTAGACAGTAAAGTGAATTTAATTTTTTGAAAATGTGTCAACGAAACATTTATCATATATAATAATGTTTATGCATCTCAGCCTTTAAATAAAAAAGCTGTTAAAAGAATATAGATATCTAATAAAAGAAAAGAATCATGAAATACGTTTTTCAAATTTATTGTTTATAGCTGTGTTAGGATAAGTAAGTAACTAATGTTCCCGCCTATTTACTGTTCAACAAAAACACCACGCCTAAGTAACAAACAGAAAATTTGTTATTCAATACCAACTGATACTCATGTTGAACGCGTGGCTTCTTCACTAGGAAATAATAATACTCAGGGGTTGGATTCATCAGAAACATATTCAGGGGTGATTTCAATTACGTCCCCATCTTCAATCCCGTACCAGTTAAACGAATGCGTTTCAGTCATCACATGGCCATCCTTGTTAGTGAAAAAATAACTATTGTTTTCGGGAAGAACATGCTTGTGAAACTTCTCCAACTCGTACCTCAAATCTTCCACTCTATTAAACGAATTCACCTCGATCGGTATCTTCTGAGTTCCGTCCTTGGGAACCACCATAATCTTCACCATCTTTGCCCCCACACCACCATCAGCGGTCACAGCCGGAAAAGTAAACTTCGGTGGCGGTTCTGATTCTGCTGATTTTCTATGCACGTAAATAACAGAAAGATTCAGCATCCCGCAATCTCGCAACGACAATTGGTCATGCAATTCCTCACCTGATTTTATCCGCACCGACACCTCGTTTAGGTTTACGTTTCTAGGTTTCTTCATTCTGTAAATCCTCTCCTTCAGCTGCAGAACGGTGTCGTCCAGATCCATCTCTAAGAAGAAAGGCTTCGCTCTGTATGCAACTATTTTCACCGTTAACCTGATTATAGCCGGTGGCGTTGGCAGAAGCGGTGGCGGAGCCGGTTTAAACTCAGGCTTCCACTGCGGCAACGCATTCGCTGAATCGTCTTCGAAACACAAAGGCGGTAATGTCGTCTCCGATAGCGCGGCGGAAATCCTCAACAGCTCCTCTTCTAAGTTGCCTCTATTTGATGCCTGCTTTTCCGCATTCCACTGCAGCATATCTCCGTAGTCGTTTTCATTTGGCGGCGGTGCAAACTGCAGCGGCAACGGCAACGTCACGGCGGGGTTGGCGAAATATTCCGGGTCAACGAGAAGTTTCAGACGAGACTGCTGAGAGATATGAGTATGGAAGATGACGTCGTCGTTTTGAAGAATTTGACCGTTGAAAATGAGCGTTTGGGAAGAAGCGGGAATGGCCTTATACTTCTGCACTTTTTGTTTGATTTCAAGAAACGAGTCAAATAAACTCACTTCAATACAGAACGTTCTCTCATTCTCCAACACAAAAGTTATATCCATCTCACCCTTTTTTGTTTGAATTAGGCACGTTCTTTCCTATTTATAAACGGTTGAAATCAAATCAAATCGAATAAATTTAACTGTTTCAAAACTGAAACAAATGACAAACATTATCTTGAAATTTTGATTTTCAAAATATATTCAATTAATTTCAATTTGATTTTATACGTACTGTTATTAAATTTGCTATTTTTTTTAATAATATAAACTTTGAACCTATACTGTCATTGATTATATAGCTTTTTTTTTTCGACATTATAAATGAATAAAATTTTATTTTTATCAGATATTTGATAATTTAATTAAATATTTCTAAAGAAACAAGATTGAAATTAAAAATTGACCCAATCTGAACTTACGAGTAAATACTCTTATTCAAATTAATCTTAATACTAATGTTTATATTCATAGGAAATTCAAATTAAAAGATTTTTTGATTTCATAATATTATCAACTATTAAAAGTTGTTTTTGTTCTTTTACAAACAACTATGTCATGCTAACTTTTTATTGCGAATAAAAATATTGATGAGGAACGTTAATATCTTGAATATAAATAAATATCTGTAAATATTAAATTTAAAAAAAAATTGATATAATTACTTTTTAGTAAAAAGATAAACACACACAAAAAAAGTTTTGATTGACTATAAAGAGATAAAATAAATATATTCTAAAATTATATAAATCATATATATTAAATTAAATTAAATCATTGTTGGAGATCCCACATCGACTAGAGATGAGAACATTTCATTGTATATAAGTGGGTGCAAACCTCACCCCATTGAGCCGGTTTTATGGGGTTGAGTTAGGCTTTATGGAGTTGAGTTAGGCTTTATGGAGTTGAGTTAGGCTTAAAGTTCACTTCGTAATAATCATATATCTAAAATTAAATTCTATAAATTGTTTTCTAAACTATTACCATGGCAACCAATACACTTATATATCCTGTTCTCAAGAATGATAATTCATACTCAATGGAAGTTTGGTAAAAGAAAAATTAGTTTTTCGGGAATCTAAAGATAGAAAAGTACCTTTTTATCTTATAAAATACAAGATTCCTAAGAACATTTTTTTTTAATGGTTTCAATGATAGACAAGAGTTTAGCTTTTAAGTTAAAAAGAAAGTTTTATTGAAAAAAAAATATGATGTCAATTTTATAAAATCGGATTTTAATAAAAATTACATATTAATATTTAATTTTTACAAGGTTTAAAAAAATCTTAGTACGCAATATTTTAAGCATGTAAATACTTGATATCCTGACTAATATTCGAATGTTAATTGTAACACAAATATCGGAGAAAGCTTCTCACGAAAAGAAAAAATAGTTATTTACCAATAATGCTATGACTCTTTATATATATATATATTCTAGGTGGGTAATTTATTCTGTTATGAGTGAATCTCTATGACTTCTTTCTTTTCTTTCCTATTCTCTTTCTGCCATTGATAGAGGTTATATGGTGATAGATACAAATTCAATAGAAATGTCTCATATACCATTATTTTTTTTTTGTAAGAAAATGGACTACTATTATAAAAATGCACATTTAATACATTTTTTTACTAACAAAGAGTTAATGAATAAAAATAGATTATTTAAGGAATGAAACAGATATAAAAAAGAGTTTAACCCTTACATAAAACTAACATTTCATCATATGAAAATACTCACAAAAATGGCAAACTACCCAAAAAAAAATCACTTAAAATACCTGCAGAAAACCTATTATAGTCTGATGCATTAAAGATTTCATTTGATAATTAGAAGCTAAACATTATTTTTATACAATTATAAATTATATAAGTACTTTAAAATACTTATTAATTATATATATATATATGTGTGTTTTTTTTTTTATCTTTTCAGAAGTGATATTTTCGGAAATCAACTCACTTCTCAAGAATCACGTTGACAAGTATTTTTAGTCTCACCTCAAGGTTGAAGGGTTCTGTACCGTCCAAATATGGATTAGTCAAATGTTGATCGAGCTTAACTAGGGTGAGTCGAACATAAGCCCAAATCACAAAGTGACCCATCACCTAGTGAAATTAATCAAAATTTCTAGAAATATTATTAACTAATTTCCTTCCCTCGTGATTATCATTAGTAGTGTCGTTAATTTGAATAAATATATCATGGAAATCAATTATTAATGCAAAAATTAATAGACTTTCAAGTAATTTGATTTTAGATCATAATATCTCAATCTCCTTAATTGCACAAATTTTATAACATCTCTAACCATAAGATAATATTCTAACTCCATTAATACGTTGATTTAATTATATAATATATCTTATTATATTACATAAATATTCTGATTACATTAAAGAATAGTCCTATTTATATACATAATATTTGAATTTTAATAAGAGGATACTATAATATGTTACATTAAAACCTGGAAAAACCAGTATCAAAGATCTAAGTCCATGAGATCTTATAAATAGATGGTCATCCACATGGTGTAAACTCAACTTATATTTGGCACAATACTCACTATACACATTAAATTTAAATTTAATGTTTTTATTGACTTGAGCATTAGATTATTTTCTGCGGGTGGAACCCTATCACCCCTTTGGATCCGAAATGCTTTTTTTGAATGATGAATTTTTAAATGTGAAATGCATATTTTGAATTACAGATTGGTGGATCCGAAATTTTATCGGAAGTGTCAATCCATAATTTTTCCAAATTCCATAATCCAGAATGAAAAAAATAAATACAGTTCAAAAGTGCATTTTAGGAGTTTTTAAAAAATAAAGGGAGATTTTAATCTTTGCATAATATTATGGGTGCAGGAAGAAACTGCCCCAAATTATTAGGATCATGTTAATACCATACATAATAAAATATATACACATCACATACTAATAAATTAATATTTTAATTATATTTTATTTATTTAATTAAAAATATTAGTATATTATTATAATGTTTTGTTAATTGTATGTATTTTACTTTTTGGGTATTAAAGAATTTTTTTCCAATTTATTATTTTTTATCGATAATTTTTTTTATTAAACATATAAGTCATGAAAAAAATGGATACTACTTGAAAGGTGCAGTAAGAAGAAATATTTATAAACCATGCTAATCGGAGGTTGAGAAAATTTAAATAAATCATGGACCAACATAACTATATAAAATGTAAAAGCTAAGAAGAGCGTGAAAAGGTGTTTGCAATATTTGAATGATTTACAAAGCTCTGTGAAACGATACCCCTTCATACTAGTACAAGTCTATTATGATAACGACAAACAAACTAACATTCTCGAAGCTAGTTTAACTAACTAACTAACTAACTAACAAACAGGCACCAGACCTAAGTAACTGATTTTGCAACTCAATTTTTGTTATTCAATACAACACTGAACGATTTTCATGCATGCATGGCTTCTTCACCATTTTCAGAACTGTGGAAAGAAAAAGGAAGGGACAGTTTTATAGGTTTGATAACAATGGTCTCACCCTCTTTAATCCCTAACTTGTCAAACGAATATACTTCACATGGCACAGGGTCGTCCTTGACGGTAAAAGTGTAATGAACACTTCGGGGAAGAACATGTTTGTGAAACTTCTCCAACTCATACCTCAAATCTTCCAAAAGGGTAAGAGAATTAACCTCGATAGGTATCTTCTCAGTTCCGCCCTCGGGAACCACCATCACCTTCAACATCTTCCCCTTCTTCAGATCACCACCAATCAAAGCTCCTTCTTCTGATCGTTGACACACGTAAACATGTGACAGATTAAGCATCCCGCACGCTAGCATAGACATGCGGTCATACAATTCATAACCTACTTTAGTCACCACCACCATATCCTTCAGCTTCAGGATTCGAGGTCTCTTCTTTCTAAAATACATCTTCTTCAGCAGCAGAACGGTGTCGTCTAGATTCATTTGCATGGGGAGAGGCTTCCGCTTCGCATCCAAGCTTTTCACCGTGAACTTGACTTGGTTATAAGGCACCAGAAACTGCGGCACCGGCTCCTTCGCCGGAGCGTGCATCATCGACGATATAGACTCTTCTATCTCGTCTGGATTTTCTGAGAGCACCATCGACGGGTCCATAGTAAACGGCGTATTTTGTGCTCCTGGAATCGACGAGAGCATCTCTTGCATCTCCTGGATATTTAGATTGGAGACGTTTCTAATCCACTGCGGAAGATCGTAGACCTTTTCATTTGGTTGAACCAAGAGTTGAACGCGAGAGAATTCAGAGATGTCAGAGTCGATGACCAAGGCTTCGTTTTGAAGAACTTCACCATTGAAGAGTAGCGTCTGTCGGTCAACGGGAATGTTCCTCGATTTCTTTATCCTTTCTTTGATTTCTTGGAACTTGTCGAACAACTCCACTCTACTACAGAACGCTGTTTCATCCTCCAACACGAAAGTCACATCCATGCCGCAACCAAAATCAACAGACTCTGAAAATGAAATGTGGGATTGCAGTTCAAAAGAAAGAATAATATCATATATACAAGCTCAAAGATTGCTCTGTGCCAAATTTACAGAAATGTTGTAATTTTTGTAAGTTCACAGAAGTACTTAACTTTTAAAACAACTACACAGTTGGTAAGTCATTGCTTGCAAAAAACTGATTTTCAAAATGTTGTGTTAAACAATTTTTTTTTATTGAAGTCAACTTCTTTTTTTTTTTTTTTTTATGCTTTTATGTTTTAAACAATGTAATTAATTTTTGAATTATATATTACTTTAATGAAACTGAAAACAATAGAAATAATTTTATATTTATTAGTTTATATTTATATATAAATAACCTATGTATGTATATGTATTAGTTTCATTATTATAACAATAAGAGTTTTTATATGTATTATTTTATATTTTTAAATGAATAACAGTAAATTAAGAAATAAAAAGTAATATAAGAAAATATTATTTTATATTTTTAAATTAAGAAAATAATTTAAGACAATAAAAATAATTATATTGTTTAAAAAATTAAAAAATTAAAAAACGAAAAATATACTTACAAGAACGATTTCAATAAATAAAAATTGAAAACGTCTCTACAAACATTGACTTTATCAAAAAATTTAAAAAAATAAAATTCATTTTCTGAACCCTAAACTCTAAAAAAAATTAAAATTCATTTTCTGAACCACGATTTCAATGTAATTATGAAAAAGAAATTGAAACATATGTATGAAAGCACAACTTTTAATTTGAAAAAAAAAAAACAGACGTCCTGATTATAAGTATAATTTCTTTATTTGAAAATTATGTTTACAAACACTATTTATTCAATTGTATAAAAAATATATATTTGGCTAAAAGGGAACGAAAATTACATTACTTTCCCCGTTGTTCTTTATTTTTGTATACATTTTCTTATAAGTTTTAGGCGAATTTGGTGCAAATAGTTTGTCACAGGAAACAGTTAGGATTGGAATATGTACATACGGGATATAATTTTATGGAGTTGATAATTTAATATTTTTAAAATTAAAAGTGTCATATAATACAATTTGTTTAAAATTTGTTAATTTAATGACTTTAGTTGGTACAATGTTGAGTTTATTTAATGAGTCAATTTTCCATAAAAGAATGGCTTAAAAAAACACAAAATTAAATCATGTATAATTATATGCATATATGTGAGAAATTAAAAAAAATCAAATTATATAAAACTTAATTTTTTAGATGGAAAATACAATACAAAGTATAACAAAAGAAGAATAAAATTAGAGATCACCAACGACAATATACATACTTCTATTGCTTAATGATAACCAATAAATGTTTATACTTTTATTACCTCAAACAAAATTGAAGAGAAATAATTGTGCATTAATATAATTAATTAGAATAATTACATATATTCTGGAAAATAAAAATCCAAAAAAAATATTATAGAAATACAAATCTGAAAATGTATTCTAGAAATCCAAAATCAGAATACATTTTGCCTTGCACTTTTATTTAAAAACTAAAAAAAGTATTTTTTTTTTCATTTCACATAATAAATTTGGATCTAGGATTCATTTCCAAATATCTGTTATGACAAAATATAATAGAGTTCAAAAGAAAGAAGAATATCATATATACAAGCTCAAAGGTATGTTTCAAGCACTTGGGTGTGAATATCCAATAGATGACTACAATACAAGGTATTATAATTTCTTTTAAGATTTTCTCACTTAATTTTAAATGTGTAGCATTTATATTATATTTTTATAAATTTTGATTTGATAATTAAATCTTATAAAAAAATCATACTTTTTTCATTTTTTATTTTAATTTTTTATAACTTTAAAATTTAATTTAATTGTTAAAATATTATATTTTATAGTTAAAATTTAGGTAGTCTTATATAATTATATTAGATCTTATTATTAATTTTAAGATTTACACCATGATATACCAATATGTTGCAATATAGATTTTTTATAACAATTGAATCTTATAAAAGTTTTTATTATTTTTATCCATTAGCTAACATGATTATCCAATAAAAAAAGCAAAAAGACAGATAATTTCTAAGTTTTTAACTCAAACGATTCTATAAATATAAGAACATCTCCAAATGTCTTAAAAGACTTTCTTTTCATAAAATCTTATTTTACTTTATCTACATCTCAGTATCGTTTTAAAACTGTCTTTCAGATTTTACTTGAATAATAAAATCTTTAAAAACATGTACTTTTATAACTACTATTTGTATTTTAAGATCAATTTAATTATTATGATTAAATATCTTTTGATCTCAAGACCTTCATTATGTTATATGACATGTTCAAATGAATTTTTTTATAAGATTTATGTATTAGATTTAACAGTCTAGTTAAAACTCATACATTAGAGATGCTCTAACAAATCATTCACCACCTCACAAAGTGGCTCAAAGACCCATCTATCCCGTTTCTTCATGTAAGCAACACCAGGAATCTTAAGTCTAAGAAAGCAACGCTAACCGTGATATACTACTCAGGAAGAGTGGAATGATAAATATTTCAGACACATCTACATTCAAGTCACAACTCTACTGTAACATGCCGAGATTTCATATAATCCCTCATTAAAATTGTGGCACAAAACCACCACCGAACATCCGATTGTAGTAAGATTGAGGCTTAAATACCTGACTTTGAAACAAAACAAAAAAGCAAATATCTAATGCGGTTTTCTTTAGCGTTCACTGTTTACAGGCTGTCAGAGAGCATGTTTAAACTCAGTAAACTTTGTTGTTTATGATTCCACGATTTCGTGGTTGAAATGAATAATTCTGCTTCTATCACCCCCTCCTCCCCCAACTCAATTTGCAGCTTTCCAACTTTAACTGTCACTTCGTGTTTCAGTTCAACTTCATAATTAAAACCAAATTTAGAACTTTATAATCAGCAGATGAGGCCACTGATGTAGCTATCTTCTGCGCTTTGATTCTTTCCGCATCTCTGCTACATAGCTCTCCATATTGGATTTCTCCCATAAGCGTTTGAGCACAAGATCTTCCTTTGTTGCTTCATCTATTAATAACAGGCACCAAATAAGAACCGTTAATATGCATACTAGTAGGTTAGGCCATGCTTGTAAAATCCAACACAAGTAACCAAAAAACCACACATAAGTCCCCAATGTCCATGGTGTCTAAAAGAAGAAATATTTACCTATATTTCTCCATCTATCGAGAGGAATACCAAGGGATCTGTGTGTCAGATAAGAAGCATCTTCCCAAGAATAAGAGTGCTTCTTCACTTTGTATCTCCAAATCCAGCAGGCAGACCACAATAGCAGCTGAATGGAAACAGAACTGATCAATAAATTTCACGCGCAAAAAAAATATTTCAAGGTTCACCACTATTCGTGGGAAAGAACTTCACAGATGTTACCTTGAATTAAAATAGAGCAATGAAAGATTCATTGTAGTAACTGCATTTTCTAGATAAAGATTCAACTCTAACCTTGCCTAAGGTATAAGGTAATAGAACAAAGCGGACACCAAGAAGTTTCCAAACAGAGGCCCTTTCAGTTCCAGTTATCTGCAGGTCGAGTTCATTGCTAAGGTCTTCCTCCACTTTCCTGCATGCATAGATTCCTCACATTGTGTACCAGAAGTAAAGAAATCGCAGTCAACAAAGCGCAATCTTACATATGACAGACAAACTGACTTAAAAAAGGAAATAAGAGTTTTCAAAGTGGAGAACCAAATTGAACAGGTAACTTGACCCTGGATATAGGTGCAACTGAAAAACTTAAAAGGAAATTACGTGTAACAACTATGGGTGGAATTTATATCAAGGCATGTAATTAAATCTCCAAGAATAGTATTCCTGCGAAAACTAAACGACATGTTTAGTTAAGCTTTAGTATCTTGATGAATGTTTTCAACAATCAAATATAAAAAAAAAAAGGAGAAAGAAAGCTATTAGTTGGAATATATGATAACGTCCAACAATCCCATGGGAATGAAATCTAAGCAAAGTATGGAGAAGACAAATTCATAGGAATCAACTACGTATGGGAAATTTTTTAAAACTTATAACGCACAAATATAATATTCCTGGGAATAATTTTGCAAAACTTGAAACAAATACAACAGACTCATACAGAATGAGAAAAATAGCATACTTGACCATGTTCTTCTGACTCTTCTTCTTGTTTGTAATCCCTCCACTGCGTTCAAGTTCCAATGCCCTTAGTTTGTTTTTATATGCAGGTGTCTTCTTGACCATGGCTACAGCCTATGCACAGAAAAATAGTGCAATGATCGTAAATGTCTTAATCTTCCAAAAGCACTTTGTACAAATAACAAACTAAGCAATTTGCACATAAGAAATGTCATATATATCCACCAAAGAAAATTGGCACAGCCCTGACCTATTTCAAATCTTATGCAAGCCTCTAAGACTGAAAATCATGGTAAAACATTTTAGTGGCAATGATATTGGATTCATATGACATGTATGGAACAGGAATTTTTCACCCTAAAACTTGGGACCGCAACCCTTGATTTCTTGACCTACTTACTTTCCTTGCTAAGAGATTTTCCAAAACCCTTAACAGCGTTGAGCTCAACTGGGCATAAGTCAGATAAGTACAATCTGTTTTTTGGTGCGTACAATGGCAGAAATGAGGTTCAAACCGAAAAACTACCCAAAGGTACTAGCACCATGCCGACCCTAGTGGGCTAGCTAAATACAATCTTTAACACCACAGGTACAGCTCTTCAAACTTTAGCTAGCCAATTAGAGAATTGTATAAAAGTACATTTTACATAAGCAAGTTCTACTATTCCTGAGTTAGACATTACACAATCGTATGGTACATTTTCACATAAGGGGAGTTTAACAATAAATCGTATGATATTCCATATATCACAATACCTGATTATACCTTGTTGATTGATTTAGATATTGAAAACCTGAAAGAATAATAAGAAGGCCAACCAACACAGCGCGAGGATCCTGGCAGGTAAAAAAGTACGTAAGTACTACAAAATGAGACTCACTTGCAGAAATCAATAATTTCTAATCAATTTTATCCAAAATTCATCACTGATTCAAATTGTAAACCAACAAATCTTACCGTTTTATGTCCATAGTATGCCCGATAGTAGCGCGCCGTATTAAAAAACACCTGAAATCAATCAATGAAAACACATACTTCAACAAACACTAAAAGGACAGAGATGAACAATTCAGGGATATTGACCCAAATTTTAAAAATAAACCAAAGTTTCTGTAAAAGTCTAAACACCTCTTCTGGATGCTCAATTGCATAATCATATTGTTCGCGCGTGGCCTCATCCTTCAAAATCTGTAAAGTTGTGTAACTTTCATTACCATCAGAACCAATATCTCACCAAATGCAGAACAGTGTGTTCAATTTTCAATTCACTCAACATTGCACAATGTTAAATCTTATCAAATACACACTCCTACATCCAAATCATTGAACAAAAAGTAGCTAGAAAACCAAAGCACCTCATAAGCATTGGCGATTTTAACAAACAGCTTTCGCGATTCTGGATCAGGGTTCTTATCTGGATGACTGAATTAAACACGAAACCAAAGAGAAAGTAGATATTATTAGAGAGAGAGAGAGAGAGAGAGAGAGAGAGAGAGAGAGCGTCTTAAGGAGGAGAAACACGTACTGCTTCAAGGAGAGTTTGTAGTAAGCTTTCTTGATTTCGGAAGCATTGGCACTTTGAGAAACCCTGCGAATAAGAAGAGGAAGCGTTACGATAAGAATTAAAGTATTGGTTACAAACAATTGAAGGAAGGAAAGGAATGTTAGCTGACCCAAGCAGATCGTAGCAATCATCTTCGTCGCAGTAGATTGCGCGCGAAGGGGAGACGGTGGATAGAAGGAGGACCGCCACGAAGTACAGGATGGCGGTAGTGCGCCACCGGAGCGCTGCCGGCAGCGGATCCATGACGCCGAAAACGGTGAGGCTTTCTTTTCCTTCTGTTCCCTACTTTCTCTCTGTTGACCCAAACTCCACAAACGAATGCTCTCTTGCTACACTTCCCATCTAAATTCGGGTCTTCCATGCTCTGCGAATTAGTTTTTTTTTTTAATGTTTTGACTATATTTAATTTAATTTTTATTTTTTAAGTTATTAATAAGAAAATGTTATTTTACAAAATCACCATTATTATAAGAACCACACTAGGGTGACACAATATGATTTAAAAAAAAATACGTTTACACCGAAATCACATCTAATTGATAATTTACTATAATATTATTTTAAATTAAAATAAATTAAATATAATTAAAATATTAATTTATTTGATTATTAAGTAAATGTTCTTTATGTTAATCTTACAAAATTACTATATCTTTTTATCTGATTTATCTGTAATCTACATTTCAGTAAAAAAAAATAAAAAAATTGTATTCTAGTCTAAGATTATCAATTTACTAAAATTCTTAAAAATAAAATATTTTATAAATATAAAATAAGAAAAATATTACTTTAAATGCATATTAAAAATCCTCAAATTATAATTATGATTTGATTAATACAATTTATTTAAATAAATATTTTTGAATTATAATTTAGAGTAGAATTATTAATCATTATAAAAGTAATTCAATTAATAAATTTAAATATAATAACATTAGAAACTAATAATTTACTTTTAATGTATTGTTTTTATATTAAAATTAAATTTTGAATAACTGCAATATAATTTATTTTAATATATCATGGATAATGATTCTATATTTAACAAATAATTAATAAAATTTTAAATTTTTTTTTTTTTTAGTTTAAATCTATCTGATTATAATATATTAAAAACATATGTTATATTAAAATTAGCTCATCTATCACGTGTAGCATATAAACAATAGAACAAAAAGAAAGCCAAAATTATGACTAAAAAGCATGAATATATTTAAAACTTAACTAAATTACTTAAACTAGTTGATAGTTAGTGTGTTAATACTATTATATTTTTTTTATTAAAATATGAGTTTACCATTAATTATATAAATTTAAACAAATATAAAATTTGGGGTAAAATTAAAATTTGGGTTGTGTTGAATGTGAAATAGAATAGTAATTTTGGGTACTGGTATGGGCGAGACCGAGACACGTGTCACCTTGACCGAGACACATGCCATCCTGATCGAGATACATGGAATCGGTCGAGATCTCAGAAACTTGGCTGAGACTCTAGAAATCGTCACGGTCGACCTGACCAGCTGACCCATACACCCATTAACACTTAAGCCAAGGTCAGTGAAGTTAATCCATCATTAAGGATTAGGTAATGCAACCCTAAATGAGATTCACTCCACTAATCAGGCCCAATAAGGTAAGCCCATTAAAATAATATAAATAACACACATCACAAGGAAAAATGTACATCATTTATTACTGTACACTTACCTGAGTATCTATCACCTGCTTTACTGACTTGGGCGTCGGAGTGCCTTCCACAGGTACCCTCATTCGGTGTTCACCCGAGACCGAGAGCCGAAGGAGAAGCACGAAGACAAGAAGAACCTCAGTTTATCACCCAGCAACTTGCCTGATCGAAGAAAGGAGACGAAGACTTCAATAGTTCTCTAGGTCTCATCTCCCTAACAAGAATATGTAAGTTTATGTTCCATATACAATCTGATCACAATACAATCTGATCACAATGATAGAAGCTTGTTTTTTTATATTTCATAATAAAAAAATATGTATTATCAATTACTTAGTGATTGAATTATATAATTAATGGAAGTTGCAGGATAATTGAGTAATACCAACTATAAACATACTTTGATCTACATATTTTTAATGCGAACTTTAATTTATGATCTTTATATTATATTACTAAAATCTAGATGTTTACATAAATATCAAGAATTATATCATATAATGTTAGTCATGCTTATACACCTGTTCATTTTATTGTTGTATATAATTTTGAGATTGCACATTCTCAAACTCCACACTCTTGGTTCTTTTTTCCTTTTCAAAAGACAAATATATAATAAATACATTTTAGAATTTGGAATGGAATTTTTTAGACAACTTTATAATTTCATTTTCTTATGGACTTGCAAAATACAAAACCCTACTTTTCATGAGCTTCTAAATGGCAGCCCACAAATGTGGCCCAAATATACCTCAGTCCAAATTGTGCAATAAGACACAGCCCCTTTACACTGTTTTTTTCCTGCACCTCCAGTTCTTCTGGCACACCATACAAAATATGAAAAAACTTTTTTATCCTTTTTACTTGTGTCACTTTTATATTTTAGATTACATAATTCAAAATGGTATTTCAGATTATATAATTTAAAAGTTTTCGGATTAGGTAATCTGCACACGTATTTGAAAAAAGACTTTTAAATTACATAATAATTCGGAAGTTAGAAATTTTTTTTAAATTATGTAATCTAGAAACTAATAATATATTTAAAAAAAAATTTTGAATTATGTAATCTAAAAGTTAATTATAAATTTAAAAAATAACTTAAAAAATGACTTACAGATTACATAATATAAAATATTACATAAAAAATTTAAAAAATATGAAAATTTATGGAGATAGAAGAAAAAAACATGCGAAGATTCAAGAAGAAACGGTCCCCTTTTAAGCAAAGACGTGGAGTTAAGACTTAATCATGCAGCCATTCTCGAGGGCTGGGAAATAAATGCAACCATTATTTTCTCACCATATTTTTATTTTATTTGTTTAATTTCTCCAGTTGAAGTTTTTTTAGAGATTTGCAATTGAAATTAGATGTTGCAAATAACTAAATATAAACCAACCATATGACTTATTTAATATTTTATAGATTGAATAAATTGAGTCACGTACTTAAGAATACAAAAATTAATTAAATGATAAAATGTTACAGATTCTTATTTTATCCACTCGGAAGTTGAATTTAAAATTAATAAATGTTTATTATTTAATTAATATATCTTTTTAATGTATCATACCTCATAATTTTTTTGAATTATGTATTTTTTTCCTATTATGGGTTGTTGAAAACTGTTTGAAAAAATAACTAGAATTGAGATAGAGATATAGTATGTAAGACATAGTTGCTCTTTTGAATAAGAGTACATGTTGTGTGTACGCGTAGGTCTTTTGGTTTGATTAACCAAAGTGAAATTTTGACAAGAAGAGGGAAGGGCCACTTCCACACATCACACACAATCCAAATTTCCAATCAAATAGGATTTAGCTTATCTCTAATCAATGTAGCTATTATTTCAAACCATTCTCAACAACTCATTATCATAATTACATTATATAGTGTTTATTTCATGTGGCTTTGAGATCATCAACATGTTGACTTTCAAGTCCACATATTATATATTGATTCCCTCCTCATTCTACTTTATTAGAAAGATGAGAGAAACACAACCATGAACTTCTGATTTTATGTGGCTACAAGTTTTTTAACCATTATCAGTTGAAAAGTACCTATAGTTTTCCCTTTTCCAACTTAAAATTGAGATAGGAAAAAAAACAAGAAAGAAGATGGGAGTGAAAAATATGTCTGAAGTTGGGTCAAATAGAACTTTATCTAAATGGGTTTAACTTGTTAAAAAAAATAAAGGAGAAAATATAATCTATTATTTGTAAAAAAAAAAAATTCAAAAAAGTTTTACTTAGTCTTGGTCAATTAGTTTACTTAAATTTTATTTTATATTAAGCTACTTCTAGACAGGGTAATTAGTCAACGGTAAAAACTATATGCAAAATAAATGATAAACTATATCAAAATTAAAGATAGTGTTAATTTGTTATGACAAACTTACTTTTAAAGTGTAATGCAATTTCCATGAATTAAAAGCTTATGTTATGGCAGAAAACATAATTAAGTTATAAACATGACTTTGTAAGTCGGTTAACATAAGTATTCCAAGAGGTAAATAACATTACATTAAAGAGTAAGCAAAGAAAGAGAAAAAATAACTTAAGTGAATTTATTTTTTCTAAAAACTCTTGCACTTTGATTATTTTATAAAAATTATAACTTGTTTCATTTTTTGAGAAAGTTTGAAAAAAAAGGTGTTTATCTCATAATTTTTTTTACATGAAATAAAATCCAATAATTCAAAAATAAGCATGGTGATTTAATTTACATACAACTTATTAATTAATAATTATTCTTAAACTATTTTCTAATAAAAAAAATATAAAAATACGTTTTAGGAATTCTTTTTCATATTAGTGAATGTAGCACTAGTAAGTGAGAAACTTTGAAAGAAATGTGTTTACGTCCTCATATCTTATTTTTAAGATTTTTATTGATAAAATAAATCTAGCTTTTTATCAACATAATTGATATATAAATATGTCTATGTGAAGTATCATGGGCCGAGTCAGATAATAGGATGAAAGATGATCTGATATATAACATGATGAAAACGATCTTATTTGTTCTTCATAAATAGAAGAATGCATTAATTAAGGTGATTTATTGAATATGCAGGATTATAATTAATTTGGAATATAGTTCAAAACAAGACCAAATACAAAGGGAAAGAAAGAACACAACAACTACTTTCAACTCAAATTCTACATTATATTCACTATACACACATAATTTGATGCTCTTATTGACTTGAGCGTCGGAGTGTTTTATGCAAGTGGAGCCTCCTCATTCCTTTGGAGTCGATTCTAAAACTCGAAGGGAGACTACTTAAAGCCACTTTAAATTCTGATCGACCTCATCTTGACGAGAACACTATGTATGACCCATTAGTTTTAATATATATCTTTTTATAACATAATTTATCATTTATTATATTTACTTTTTTTTGTTTTTCTAAATCATATTTAGCATAATAAATTATTTCCTCTATTTTTTAGGTTTTGAGGACACAATAACAAGGCAAGCAACCAACTTGAAAGTAAATAAACCCCAATCACCATCAATTATATGCCAATTGTATTAATAATTTTGTTATTTTCTTTTGTTATGAGATTTTTAAAAAAAAATTCTATAAATAAAAACTTATATAAATATCACATAAAATATTAATGAATAAATATTAAAAAAATGCATAAATTAAGATCAAATACTAACATTTACTTATTTTTCTTTTATCTAATTTTCATTTCATTTTCTTCCTTGTTCTTAGTCCTTCTTATCTCTCTCTATTCTTTTAAATAACATTACTTGTCAATCTATCATTTTTGTTTCCTATCTAACCTCATTGAATAGACATTAATGATCACTAAATCTAAAACTATGTTTTCAAGGTAATTTCAGTTAAACTTTTTTATTTACTTTATTAATTAGAAAACTTGTTTGAAAGTAGTGTAGTTTTCAAACGTTAACTTTTAACTTTAATTTATTACATTTGTTCTCTTTTCGTTTTAAAAATATTTTAACTTTGATTTCTATTTTCTACATTTCTCTTATTTTATTCATATTTCTCTTCTTTTATTCATGAACACTAACAAAAAAAAATTATTTTTTACATTTATTATTCATTTAAGAATTTTTATTTTCAATAATAATTCAATGCGTCAATAAAAAATTTATATTTATGTCGGATCACAACATAACATATGTAAATCTATAATAAACAAAAGGTAAATAAAATATATTATCTTAAATTTGATAAAATTTTCACAACATTTTACATTGGTTTCGAATCAAATATACATACGGAGAACAACATAAAAGTTAAAATCAATATTTTATCAAATTTACAATGCGTATGTATTAACAATTGAAAAATAATTTTTCCAAATTGTTCAATAGGATAATTCAAGATTTAATACAATTTTAATCATTTATCCTAAATCTCAGACAAACTATAATTTCCCTAAAATATATTATATAAATTACCTATAATTTAGTAATAATAAACAAACTAGGAACTTAATATAGATACTAAAATAATTAATTAGTCTCTATCATTTTTATTTTCCTAAGCATTAAATTTTAATTTTAAACATCTAATAAACATTCATCTATACTAATAAATTAATTCTAACAATTAATTTCAATATCAAAATTTTAAATTTATACATCTAAATAACATGACACAAAAGACTAAGCAATAACAATAACAATTTAAGGGATAACAATTTAAGGGAGACATTTAGGAATTGCTATGATTGTGATCCCAAAAATTAATCACATTATCAATTTAAAAACAAATGGAAGGTTTTCAGACCAGTAATCTCAATAAAGAACGCAATTCAAACAAATAAAAATATCAATACGCAAAATCTGAAGAATTAAGAAAACTATTGTTTGGATCATCAATGAAACTTCCACAACCTCATCACATTCGTTGGAAAGAAAACAAAAAATCACAATAAGAAAAAAAAACACACAATTTTAAAAAAATATATAAAATTAAAAATTTATGTGTGACTTTAACTGTTCCGACATTAAAAATAATTATTTGAATTTCAAAATTGTCACGGCATAATTTTTTTTTATCGTTTACTTTTTTTTTATCCAACGTGAATTAGTTTCACATAACCACCATTCTTTAGTCAAACATACGTTTTATAATTGCTATCTTTATTTTATATAAAATAATTTTTGTAAAAAACAAAATACTAGTAATGATAAATAATAAGTTTTTTTTATTAATATTTTACATCATACTATTTATTTCAACCATTAAAATAAAATAAAGTATATACATGTATGTTTCTATAGGTTTATGTTTATTAACTATCTCACCAGATCTAGATAACTTGATTAAGTGTTTATAATTTAATTTATACATCAGGTACAATAATAGTAATCAATGATAAAGAGATTATTTAACAAATTGTTACTTGGTTAAACTAGAATGTGCATGAATTGAAGTAGGAGGGATATTGTGTAGCAACAGAAGCATGGGTTTCACATTACCTAATTTCATTTCAGTGTCTGTCACTTATGAAAGCAATTCACATGCATGCTCTGGGCTCAATTTCTGAGGCTGAGCCAATTAGAAATTTGAGGATAAATTTTGACGTTGATGTAACTCTGGGTGGAGCCTTGTTTGGTACTCGACATGAATCCATCCATGGCCCCTCTGTCTTCTTCAGGCCTACTTCCATCTCACATCTGCCTTCTGTTCATTCATGTTAGGTTAATTTTGAGTTCAGGGTTAAATCAAATTCTTCCATTCTATCAATGTCCACACAATCAATATCCACCATATGATCAAACCATATACGTGCACAAACCTTCACCTCTTTTTTTCAAACTTCCTTTTAATTCTATATTTTCACATTTCTAAGTTGTTTCTTAAATGGATCAAACAAACTCAATCCTAATTTCTTTTTTTCTCTTTTTTATATGAGATTAGTTTAGGATGATCATAAAATATTTCTGTACTGGTATGGGCGAAATCGAGATTCGGTCTAGCTAATCGAAATCAGGAACACCTGGTCGAGATTATGGAAACTTAACCGAGACGAGGGAAACCACCTCAGACGGTCCGACCGATCAACACATACATCCATTAACGCTAAAACCAAGGTCAATGAAGCTAACATGTCATTAAAGATTAGGTAATGCACCCGTAAGTGTGATCCATTCTACTAATTAGGCCCAATAAGGTAAGTCTATTAAAATAATATATAAATAGCACACATTTTAAGGAGAAAGGTACGTCATTTATTACTGTGCACCTACCCGAATACCGATCGCCCGCTTTACTGACTTGAACGTTAGGGTGCCTTCCGCAGGTACTTCATTTGGTGTTTACCCGAGACTGAGAGCCGAAGAAGAAACACGAAGACGAGAAGAATTCCAATCAAGCCCCTAACAACCTGCCCGACAGAAGGAGAAAGACGAAGACTTCAATAGTTCTCTAGGTCTCATCTTTATAAAACAACAAATCCTTAAAATTTAACACGTGTCACGTGATGAGTTGTTAACATTAACGAAACACGTGTAATCAATAGATTGCTTAGATCATGAGTATACCCATGTTGTGAAAAAGGTGCGTGCTTCAAAGTATTGAAAGTCTATAGAGCAACTCAGCTTTCGATAAAGATGTCTCATATATGATCTTTACTCACCTAACAATAATTCCAACGTGAAAACATATATTTCAAGCACAAACCATTTTTTTAATAAGCAATTCAAGACTTATTATCTAATCATATTTAAAATAATAATAAATTCTCCTTCAAATGTATATCATTATACTATATATATTCTACAATTATCACTGTTCTAACTGCTCCGCTTATTCAGGTTAGGTAGTACAATCATTATATCTAAATTTGATTAATACATGGTCTATAAATTAAAAATAAAATTATAGAAATAATTATAAAATTTGAGAGCATATATTAGACTTCTTACTGCTTATGAATAAGAAATATTCTATATTTTCTTTTTCTTCAAAAGGAATTCTTCATATATTAATAAATTTTTCTTTGTTTGAATTAAAAAGTGAATTTGAGGGAATGAATTCGAGATGATTAGAAGAGAAAATGTGAAAAAAGTGAGATTGTTTAAATTAAGGTAAATAGAGTAAAAGATGTAGAAAAAATTTATTAAAGTTTATGAAAGTTTGTGAGTGATGTGATAATGGTTAAAATTATATTTTTTTAATTGATAAAAATGTAAATTTATAAATTTATTCTCATATTTAAATATTTTTAAAAAATTAATTGGATTGATTTATTTATAAATTAAATAACATTTTAAAATAATTTAATTTGTATAATATATTATTTTAATACTTTTTACTTTAATTTACTTATTTTATTATAATAAATACAATCAATTATCATTTTAAAATGAACAGTACTTTCCATACAAATCTCTTCCTATATGATTGAAAAGTTTAAATCACAACCAACTTTCTAGTTTAGTTTTGTACATTTTTTTATGTTTTAAATTCTTGAAATTTGCATTTTCATTGTTTTTCATTAATGTTTCCACTCCCAGAAACACAACATTAATTATACAGCATTACTTGGTTTACAATATCTTACATAATGAACAACCCAAAAGTCTTGATGTATTTATATATGTCTAATATAAAATATGCATTATCAAGATCTTTCATCTCAAAGTTCTTAGTTAAAACTGTCTTGATTTTATGCACTAAATTTATATTGCTGCCGGAAAGCAAAATAACATCAACCTATAAAACTATAAAAATATACTTGCTTCCACAAAAGTTATGGTATATCTAATCATAAACTAAATTTACCACAAAATCACAAGAGTTAATTACATTAAGTCCATAGATGAATTTCTTAAGTTTCCAACCAAATCCTTTGAACATTTTAAAACAAAGTTTTGTAGTTGTACCATATAAATTATTTCATCAATAATACTTTCTTTACATTTATTTGATGTAACTCAATATAAAAAATATGTCAATTACTTCAAAAAGAGTCTTTAGAAATCAAAGAAAATAATTTGTTTACAATCAACGTCTTCCATCTGTATAGATCTCTTCTTCGTCACAAGATGAGTCTTGAACTTTTTCAAATTACCTATAGGTTTCGCCACTTCTGATCATGGAACAAGATTCCAAATGTCATATTTCTCCATATATGGAAAAATTGAAATCATTCCCAAATTAGGATAATAATTTCATATCATAATTTGGGTTTGAGATGACGTATAAGAATTTTTTTTTGGAAGATTTGAAAAGAGTTTATTTCTAAGTAAACTATTTTTTATCTACAAAAGCTTCTTAGAAAACGCTTTTTAAAAAAACTATGGAAACGATTAATTTTTCTCCAAACTAAATTAATTAATTATATTTTTCCTGTACAATGTACATGTAAATAGTTCTGTGCCTATCTTATATTCTTATGCCATTATCTTGTTGTAATTCTCCCTTTAAGCTTTTGAATTCACCAAGTGACATTTAAAACCATGTCATTTGAGTATTTGAAAGTTATTTTTCTCTTCAACTTGATCTTTCTACATCAATATATGTCCTTGGTATTATCAGTAGTGACAATAATTGAGGGACTTGTAGCCTATAAATTATCCCAAGTCCGCAAATGTAGCTGGCAGGCTAAATTACACTCTTTAATCTCTAAAGCTGAAAGCAAATTTCATTGCTCATTGTTCGGTGGATAGTCTCCTTATATGTGTGAGTGCCACGTTTCTCTGCTATTAACATGTCTGTATAATTTTAATTCCTCCAACAAGATGATTATCTCTTTGTGTATTTATAATTATTCATATTTATACATTTTTTTGAATTCTTTTGTTCTCAATAATAACAGCTAGCTACTTTCTATCATGTTCTTAATTTCTCCCGGAGTGTATTGCTACCGTGTTTAAATACAAACTGTAGATGTTTTGATCGATCTGATATATTTGAAAAACATCAGACGAAGGTTTTCTTCTGTCATAATAATATGTATGTAAGTTCTCGGTGTTTTGTGTTTGAATATAACTGAAAAAAAGTGATTTCCCTTGAATCAAAAGGTGTGGGAAGATAAAAGGTAAAAGAAAGTAAGTGAAATTTTGTAGTTATTCTCTTATCACAATTAAAGATGTATCTAAAAAATTAGCAGCGATTTTTATTGTGAAGATTGCTGAAGTAAACCTCAAATTTAATAAAGAGCACCACACAAAGTACATAAAAGAACAAGTTTTGTTCAAAAGCTAAAACCCAAAATTATAATCCTCATATGTCATTAATCTTCTACCACTGATCGTCACTTCAAAGTGAGTTCAAACAAACCTGTGCTAAAATATGAGTTTGTTTCGGTGCTATGGTTGGTACTTAGAATTAATTATGATAATATGGTCCTCAATTGTTGAATAGCTGCATGATTGAACGTGAAAAAGTTTGGTCTAATTATGATCTAACTATGATGAAGTTTGGTCTAATTATGATAAAGTTTGAAAAATGAAGATCTAACTAAGACCGTGTAAGTAAAGTGGGTCATATATTAAGATCTAATTATGATGCAGTTTCGTCTGAACACAATGTAGTTAGAATTAAACAATTAATATCATAAGAAATCAGTAAAAGCAGGAGATAATAAGAAAATGACTAGCACTACAATGTAGTGTGAACTTGAAGACATACACCAAGCTACGTACGTACCTTTGTCTATGAAACCTTTCAATCAAAGACGAAATATGAACAGAAAAAAGAAAGCTACAAGTACTGGTTGTCTTTAATTATCTCTTTTTGTCTCCATCTATCAAAATAAATGAGGAAACAAGAATGACATGTTTTTTCCTTGAAATTCTCTCCTTTCAGCCACCACTAACAAAGCATGGACTCGAATTCAAACCCACCCCTTCACGAGGCATACGATATGCTCTTGAGCAAGAGCCGAAACAGTAACGAACAGAGTGGTTTTGATGGTGATGAGGTGTTGGTGGTGGAGGAGACAGAGTTGCCAGCGATCAATGTGAGTCATTTAGCAGAGAGTGATGAAGTGAGGAGGGAGGAGTGCAAGTCCGAGATAGCTAAGGCTTCTCAAGAATGGGGTTTCTTTCAGATCGTTAATCATGGAATTTCCAATGACGTTTTCAGTGTTTTGAGGGTCGAACGAGAGAAGATATTTAAGCAACCTTTTGAGAAGAAGAGCAAAGAGAACAAGCTCTTCAACTTTTCCACTGGTAGCTACCGTTGGGGAGCCCCCACTGCAACATGCATTAGGCAGTTATCTTGGTCTGAAGCATTCCATATTCCTCTAACTGATATACTCAGTTCCACCGATTCCAACACTTTTAGGTAATCACGTTATTTATTTAATTTTAATGTTTCATCATCATCTTTTTATTATAGTGTGCTTTCATTGGTTCGTGTTTATTGTTCAAAGACAAACATTGAACATTGAATTAAGACAGACATAGTTCTCCTCAAATATGTATGTTCCACTTAACCTTTGGAAAAGGACTTAAAAGATACAGCACACATTGAAAATTTTGAAAATTTTCTATATTTGCAGCTCAACCATTGAAGAGTTTGCCAGCCAAGTTTCTATTCTGGCGAAAACGTTGGCTCATATCCTGGCTGAGAAAATGGGTCACAAGTGTAGTTTCTTTGAGGAGAATTGTTTGCCCAGTTCTTGTTATATTCGATTGAATCGATATCCTCCATGCCCCTTGGCTTCTGAGGTTCACGGACTGATGCCACATACAGACACTGCTTTCCTCACCATCTTACATCAAGATCAGGTCAGAGGTTTGCAAATCGTGAAAGATGGGAAATGGATTGCAGTCAAACCAAACCCTGATGCCCTTGTAATCATCATTGGCGACTTGTTCCAGGTACTTTATACTGTTAGGCACAACATATCTTTTCTCTTATCTAAGAACACTTTTTCCGAGACTGTTTATGGTGAAGTTACATGCGTTAACTTGGTAATCTGGGATATGCAGGCATGGAGCAATGGAGTTTACAAAAGTCTTGAACACCGAGTTATGACGAACCCAAAATTAGAGAGATTCTCTATGGCGTATTTCTTTTGCCCCTCTGATGATACATTGATAAAAAGCTGCACAGAGGCGTCGAAGTACAGGAACTTTAGCTTTGGGGAATATAGACAAGAAGTTCGAGATGATGTTCAGAAGTTGGGCTACAAAATTGGCCTACCAAAGTTTCTCATACGTAGAGGAGCTACGTAATGTGCATGAATACCACTTCCTCATGCCTCTGCTTTATCACAACTTTGTTTTGCATGTCTTATGAGTAAAAAAAGAAAATAATAATAAAATCATGTCTTTGATAGAAAAAGTAAAAATAAAATGAAAATACATATAAAAAACTAGAAGCTAAATGTTAACTTTTAAAAACAACTCTATTTTTAGTAAAATTACAAAAAACAAATTGTATACCAAATATTACTAATAAATTTAAATAATCTTTTCGGTTGATTTAATAATAAAAAGGTTTTGTTTAGGCCCCCTTTCTGGTGCTGGTTGTTTGATAAGGAGGAGTTTGAGATAGGGGTGCATAAAGAAAGGAATACTGTTGAAGTACCAGTCTGAGTTAGGGACTTAACTTATAATATATTTTGGGCCGAAACGAGCCCTTAAGAATATTTTGTGGCTGTGCTCAGGAATCTCTCACGACCCTTCATCAAGTAAGAATGTGAAGCGACACAAAATGGACAAAGCTCCGAATTTCAAAGATAGAGAATTGATGTTAAGAAGTAGAAAATTGCAATAAAATAGTTTATCTGAGTTATATAAAATTATAACAAAATAAAACATGGCGAATTAAGTTAACAAAACCATGAAATTAAAATAGTAGGTTAACCAATAATAATAATAATAATAATAATAATAATTTATACCTATATAGAGGATTCTTTGGTGTAACAAATTTTTACTGATTTTATTTTTTTAATATATTTTATTTTATTAGTACAATTAAATATTTTATTATTTCATATCAATTATTTAAAAATTAAAATTATTTTTTATTTTTTTAAAATTAATGTTATGAGACAATTTTTATATGTAAACCAATTCTTCACTCTTCCCTTAATTCCTTATTTTAAGGCAATACCAGAAAGAAAGAGAACATACTTACAATCTCAACTCGTTTCCACACCAAATATTTCGTATCAAATAAAATAATCTTGATTTTCAACCGGTCTTTCCATTCCATTTCAATCAACTCTATTATTTGATAAAACCATCATTCTTTTTGTATCTACCATCCGTGAATCTTAATTTTAAGGTGAAGATCATTCACACCCTCCAGATCCCAAAATCACCAATGAAAGAAAATAAAAGGTTTGAAGGAAAAGAGAAACTCAAACCATAAAAATTGAATAGAAGAGAAAAATGCGGATTTCTCTATGTTTCCGCTATTGCACCTATGTTTCCGCTAATAATAATGAAAAACATTTCTTTAAAAAAGGAAAAATAATTGTTGATATTTGGCAATGTTTTCATTATCCTAATCTTACCCCGGGCAAAGAGAAAGAAGAAAACGGAAGCACATGTTAGTCATGCCAATTTTGCGGTTAAGTCCTTCTGTTCCTCAAATCGTAGCGTGCACGCAAAATGACCAAACCGGGTCCAAGTCCGTTTCAGGGAGACCCAAGGGGAGCCCCCAGCTGAACCGATGGTCAAGAGCCCGAGCCGTACGGTCCGGGCAGAAATTGGACCGTTCCCGTCTCCGAACCCAACCACCGGAACCCAACGCCCCTCTACGTCAATTTGCTCTAACGGTGGACCCAGACGATGCCGTCAATTTGGACGTCGCAGATGTCATGGCCGTCAAGTCCATCTACATAGTCTCCGACGGAACCGGCTGGACCGCCGAGCATTGCGTTAGTGCCGCTTTGGGCCAGTTCGATTACTGCTTGGTCGACCGTGGCTGCCCCGTCAGTACCCATTTGTTTTCTGGGGTAATCAAATGCAAACACATCTTACAGAAAATGTGCTTTACTAATTTGAATAATCTCATAGTATGAGTTTAATTTTGCATTTACATTAGTAATTAATAAATTAAAAATGTTAGATACGATTTTTAAATAATTGTATGCATGAAGAATCATATCAATAATTATTATTTTGACTGATGCTGTATAGTTTCAATTTTTGTTCAGTTATGTTTAGAATGTAAATTTTGTTGTTGATGTTATGGTTTTAAGATTGATAACGCGGAGAAGTTGGTGGAGATCACAAAGCAAGCAGCTAAGGAAGGCGCTTTGCTAGTGTATACTTTGGCTGATCCACAATTGGCTTTGGCTGCAAAGCAGGCATGCAAGTTATGGGGTGTGCCTTCCAGTGATGTCTTGGGACCCATCACAGAGGCCATTGCTTCTCATTTGGGTGTTTCTCCATCTGGCCTTCCGCGTGGGGCTTCTGGCCTTCCCCTATCTGATGATTACTTTCGTAGGATTGAAGCTATTGAGTTCACCATCAAGCAAGATGATGGGGCATCTCCCCAGAATCTGGCCAAGGCCGACATTGTTCTCACCGGCGTTTCGCGCACCGGCAAGACCCCCTTGTCCATTTATCTGGCTCAGAAGGGGTACAAGGTGGCCAATGTGCCCATTGTCTTGGGTGTGGCAATTCCAAGGACTCTGTTTGAGGTGGATCCGAAGAAGGTTTTTGGCTTGACTATAAATCCTCTTGTCTTGCAGAATATTAGAACTGCAAGGACTAAAACCATGGGATTAAGTTCAGATGGTAAGAGTACGTATTCGGAGATGAAGTATGTCATGGAGGAACTTGAATTCGGTGGAAGGGTCTTTGCTCAGAACCCTCTTTGGCCAGTCATTGGTACAAATTTATTCTTCTCAAGTCCTGATTTCTATCATCTTTGATGTTACATTAATTCATAACAGTGGTTGGAAAATGTTAGCCTTTCAGACTTATGCTTATGACGTCTTATTTTGTTATCTATTTACAGATGTGACAGAAAAAGCCATAGAAGAGACTGCAGCAATTCTGTTGAGGCTGTACCATGACAGGAAGCAGAAGTGCACCATGTCGAGGATCTCAAAACGCTATTAGAGATGACAAGTATTTCTCATGTTGAACTTCAGATATTGAATAAACATCATTTGTTAGTCCTTATACATACTATTTCAATTTCTTTTAGTCTCTATATAAATTTAGACGGTATGTACTAAAAACGATTTGAAATGATATACAAGATAAGCTACATCATTCACCTCTTTTTTTTTTCTTTGTTACTATTCTTTCTAATCTCATATTTGCTCATTTCTTACACTTCAGTGTGATTTGTATGAAGCCTAGTTTTTAGTCCATTCTCATTATATTTGGTATTAATTATGTCTCTTTAATATCATGATTTATATTAAAAAGGTTTAAATGTCTCAACAATATTATGGGAATTCACCTAAGTAATATCTTACTCTTAAACAATGGCCTACTGGGAATGTTAAAATTGGATTTAAAGAGATCGAGCTTCTACCATGACACTATATGACATTATACAACCTTCAAATCTAAGTGAAGACTTGTTTTAATCAGATTAACATTTTGTCTACTCCCAACTATGAATGAAGACTTATTTTAATCAAGTCGACATGAAAACTTGTTTTAATCAAGTTAACATTCTACTTACCATTACACAACCATCAATATATGAGTAAAGACTTGTTTTAAGGTCGGCATTCTGCCTATCATCACAAGATTAAAATAATATATGCATATGGACTAAAATAAATGTTTTTATGTTCAGTAATTAAAAAATGAAATTTTTATAGTTATAGGAATTAAACAAGTAATTAAACCTAAATTTTATATGCCACTTACTTTTTGGGGTATTCTTTTTGCTAACTAGCAGCAGGCATGCCTTTTTTTAAAAGTTAACAACCATATTCGTCTTACATATCATTACATGTATATGGTGAAATGCTACTATCAACAGCTTGTATCATAAGTAATTCGATTCCAAGAAAGAGTCGAACGTGTCTTGGCCCAGCGGCCGAAAAGTTGCTTTGCTATGGTGAACCTACTGATCAGTTGAAAAAACTGCTTTCAAAAATTTTGGTGAGTGCTGGTGGCTTCTCTTTTTGTGAAAAATCTCATGGAGCATGATGAATGAGTAGAATGCTCTTTTCCTTCAAGGGAAAGGAAGTTCTGTTTCCGCCAAAATAGTGAAGTATCCCTCCATGATGACTACTGGCTTTAGTTACACTGACTGGTATGCTGGCAATATTTATTGTTATGTAAGCCATCAATTTTCTTGCCAAAATATCTGGTGGAGTTTAATATTTTATGCTAGTTTGGTTGCCAACACTTGTAGAAAAAATACAAGATATACTAAACATGCTAAACATGCTAAAATCTTACATTCCAAGCAACTTATGTCATTTAACTTATATAAGTAAACTTGCTGGTGTACCAAACTTGCCCACGGGCTCAAAAGCATGAGCAGATGGACAGTGAGGGGTTCTTTGTTTTTCTTTCCCATGGTGAAATTCAATAACTCACAAATTTTGTAGGTTGGGTTGCTAATGTTTGTAAACCTAACTGGGACTGTGGATTAACAGTTTTGCTGCAACCTTAGAATATTGTTAGCTCAATTACCTAAGGAGTCTATCTGATCTCTTAATATGGTTGAGGACAAATTTAACACTTATAGTAATTGAGGGTTGTCCTCAAGTCCGCAATCGAAAACTCGCATGGCTGTTTATGTCTTCTGGAAACATTTATCTTAAAAGGATCCCAGTGTCTCTAACTTTGACATTCTACATTTTATGTAGACCACAGTACACAACAGACAAAAATTTACTAAATTAATCTTAATCTTCCATATACACACAGCTTATTCCGAAAGGTCTCCTAATATATAAACATTCTTTGTCCCTAGAAAAGGCACTCGTGGATTACAGTTTCTTCCAGAAAGAAAAAACGTCTTTTAGCACGCATGCCGTTTGTGTCTACTTTTGTAGCTTGTAGGTAAGTAGCTCTCATGGTTTTGGTTTACTTTCCCCTACCTTTTCCCACAGTTAACATTAAAGTTACACACATTAGAAAAAGCTTCACTTGCCATTACATTATCAAAACAAAAGATACAGGGGATAAAAATAAGGACGGAGTAGAAAGAGCAAAAAGGGACTTTCTGATCCTCCAACACCGCTATTCCCTTAGATGACACTCCAAATAAACTATAGAGCACTCTCTTACATGTGATCTTTATCTGTTGCTGTATTCCATTCACATAAAAAAAATATTCCTTCCCCCTTTATCATAGTGCAGTATGTCATTGAATTTGCCTTTCGTAGCCCCCCAACAGGTAACTGATTCTGACGTCAAGGTGGTGGAAATTTTAGTTGCCTACTGAATGTTTTACAAATTTGTCTTCAAACTTCTTGTTCATGCGTTTTTCTCCAATCCTAGGATCTAGATTTTACACAACCCATTATCTCATTTGTCCCATTTAAATCAGTGGCATCAGTAACTGCTGCCAGTCACCCCCTTATTCATCTGCACTTTGCTTGCTGATAGTAAGAGTGAAGTATATTAGCAACATTGTTCCCATGCTTGACCTGTTTCAGAGCTGGGAAATTAAGACACATAAAATAGGTTGAAAGACATAACTGAAGCCAAGTACTGAAGCTAATAGGAGCTGAATCTTACAAGGTGGCAAAGAAAAGAAGAACTCTTCTAGGGTCAAGGAGGCATGAAGAAGTTCGTTTAAAACTATTTCTTCTAGTAACACATTTGCTTTCGGTGTTGGTGTTGCACATGTTACTGGCAGTAATAGTAATCTGATGATGAACCTGTGTGTTTGTGGAGTGTTGCGTGGACCCTACAGCTACCGCCGCTGACTTTTCAGCCGTGCAGGATCCTGCTAGAGCAGCTGCAGTTCCATAAAACCCACATCACAATACTGTCTCAATTTCTGATAATGGCATTACCTGTGGCCCCCAAGAGTGGGTTACCAACAAAATATTAATATTAATATCTATCTCATGATCTGTAATGTCTGTAGAAATACACATGGTTGACCCAGATATCTATTTCAGAGAGCTATAATTAATTGGCATGTTCTCATAGTAGGTTTCCTGTTTTTCACCCGAACTAATCTCCACCTACCAGGGACTAGGCCAAACTAATTTCACCGCCATCATAATTTTTTATCTACGTAATCCCAGTGTGACTTTTAATCATATTGATGTCATTATATTCAGAAACCTAAATTACATTGGATCTGAGATATTGATACTGTACTGACAACTATAGTATATTCATAACAGACAGAGTTAGACAGCAATGAGACCTAAGAATCAGGGGACAACCACTTTGGCCTCACAGGTACAGGTTGGTGTTGAAATATTTAATGATACTACTAATTTTGTCACCTGTATGCACGTATATACATATCGATTAACCCAAGTTCCATAATGGTCAAACAATAGAAACAGACGCGACTGTTGGTAATTTTATTAAAATTATCTTCAACACGAGATACATGAAGACAAATCTCAAGTTGGTGAATCATTCGGTCTAGGATAGTATGAAAAATACAAAAAAGATATTTGGATCCTCTCATGTGTTCTTTATGTGGTACATATTTTTTATATATTTATCTGCAAATTACTATGCGCATGAAGAGACTCAGAGGAAGATCTAATTCTAAATAAAACAAAACATACTATATTATATTTTAGATTAGAATAATACAATTAATGAGTTCACAATTTTTTTGCGAAGACAATGGTGTATGGTACCTTTTGGTGAGCATGTAGTTGGGACAGTATCCCTATCATGAAGTGTATTCACCATCCTGTCGCCCCCACGCTGAGATCCTTTCCTGGAAAGGTTCCGCTGCAACTATACCGTTAAAATCAATCAATCAATAACGTGAAAAAAATAGTGAACAAGTCAACTTTGGGTGGGGAGTTAAGTAAGGGATACACAAAGGTGAAACTTAAATGATTATATTAAATGGCTTCATCTAATTTTCAACGTTTCATTAATTTAATTTATAGTTAAGGGTGAGGGAATTGAGGGTGGAAAATTAATAATAATGATGATAAAAATAATAATAAAAATAATAGAGCTTGAGAAAGACATTCGATTTCAATGGCCGCAAAGGTTTAACAACAGTGGATAACGTGTGTTTTCCTTCTCAACTTTCATTAATGCCCCCACCCATTAGTGTACATTATACTAATTGCAAGAAGAACAAAACACCACTGAACCTGTTTTGGTTGTAATATGTGCCAAACAAAATTAAAATAAAGTAATTATCGCGTGGTAAGATACAATGTAACACAGAACAAAAAAGGATCTTACTGTAATTCTGGAATTAGCATTGGTGCTATCTTTGTTGATGGCGGAAGAGAAGGAATCCATGTCAATCACAAAGCTATCAGCTTCCTCAGCTGAATACTGATATGCGTTTATGTGGTCTGAAACAGAGATTCTCTGGGTACCCATGTTCTTCTGTTCTGATTCCAAAGCCTCGCGAGAAGAAGAATCACCAGAATTCTGCAAAACCCAAACCCATGGAAACAGAGGTACAATGATTAAGAATTATGGAGGAGCTTGATGACCGAAAACCGAAGACCCAGAAGACCAAATTTTCAATGGAACAGTTCTAAGGGAGAAAAACCGTAAAAGAAATTCTTACCAACTCTGGAATTTCTTCCATTTCCATCTCTTTTTAATAGAAAGAAGAAGAAGAAAAGGATAATGAAGGAGGAAAAGTTGCGTATGGAATGGGGCACACCTCAGGCTATAGCTACACACCACCTGATTGCAAATGAAAATGAACCCCATAAGTCAAAACGCTTAAGATTATATATATAAAAAATAAATAAAATAAACAAAACATACCCGTGAACATAACCCAGAAATTTCTTCTTTGTTCCTTCTTGAGTTGCAGGATTATTGGGAAAGTGATTGTGGCAGTGAAGAGATAGAAGAGCAGTTAGGAAGGTGTTAGTTTCTTGTGGTGAAAATTTTGTGGAAATGGAGGAAAGGAATGGACTTATAACAACTCTTCTTTTTGTCTGATTAGAAGAAGAGGGTGATTTTTATTGGAAGAAAGAAAGAGGAAAGGAGGAGAGAATGGATGGGAAGAGTGTAAGAGGAGAAGAGAGAGAGAAGGACATCACCATCATCATCATCATCATGCGGACTGTGGGGTTTGCTCTGTGAAAGAAAAAATATGCATTCATAAACAGAGAAGTAAGAATGGGTTTGATTGCAAGATGGACTCCATCTTAAACTTCTTTCTCTCTTTCTTTTGTTTAATGTTTATACCATCATCTTTGCTTTTCTATGTACTTTACTCTGTCAATCTGTCACGTGTAGCAGATAAGTACATCTTTGCACCAATGAATCGGACAATTGTTTTTAAACTCTAATAATTCAAATTTAATGACTATATAAAAAATGTTTCAATTACCAGTCAATAAAAAATATTATGAACTTAATTCTATCCATAAATACAAAAAAAGGAGCTTTTAGTTATATATTTTACTATATAAAATAGTTTTGTATTTATTTTCTCATAAATTAAAATGACGTGATTTGAATCTTAATAATGTTGAACAGGAAAGGATAATGATTATCTTTTTGATATTTGTGAAGTAATTTTGTTTTAAAAAATTATGTCTTAAATGTTCGCTTTTCGTATGATTAAGGAAATTAGTTTCAATCAACATTTTAAGTAAAACAATCCACTCTCCACTTACTCCTATATTCTAATCATTGTTGTTATTATTATTTATGGTTATCTTTATTATAAATTTGGAAAACAAAATTACCTTAATTTTTGTCTGTTCTCTCTTGAAAAATAATACGTGTTTTAATAGCTATTATCTAAAAATCCAAATTCTTTTAAATTAATTATACATACTTTAATCAATTTACATATTTTTTACTCACCTTGTACGAATAACTCCTTGAACAATTTTCACTATTTTAAAATTTGTAAATATATTTGTCACAAGTCAACTTGAACTTTGACTTGACGGACCAATAGTTCAGCTGTCAGTCAGTTAACCCAATTTGTTCAACTAAATTTTCCGTTAGCTGCCAAATTCTGACTTCGTTAGCCCAAATAATTTCATAACGAATAAGGGGAATAGTATGTTTTAATTGACAAATTCAGTTTAATTAATTCACTTTTTGAAGATTTACGAATTTTAAAAAGTTGACAGTGGCTTAGTTCAAAAAACGAAGAAAATTAATATTTCAATTAAATATATTTTGAAATAGTATTGTAAAAAAAATATTATACAAACTTAAATCATACGTTAAAGTGTGTTCTCATTATATAAAGTACAATATCTATATCTATAAGAATATATAAATAATTCTTCATTTTAATATATACTTTTTCTATTTTTATTTTATTTTTAGTTATGTTTAAAACTAAAAATAAATAAAAAATTTTTAAGAATATATATATATATATATATATGCTAATTTAATATTTTTATTTTATTTTTAATTAAAAAGTAATTATTTTTTCTTAAAATATATAAATTTATGAAGTAGCTATTTTTTTACTAGATATAAATAAAACTAGTTTATAATTAAACTAATTAAAAAAAACCCTATTAAAACACGCGATGATAATAAATCATAATAAACATGAAATTTTAAAGCTCAATTATTAAGTTATTAAATTAAAAATGGATTGAGGTTAAATATATTTTCTTATTACTTTTAAAAAAATATTACTGAGGTGAAATCTTATATATTTTTATTATAACAACTAGATACTCATTTCTTTATATTTTTAATTTGAGACATTCACGCTCCTTTTTTTTTTTTACCTAAATTTACATTTATATTAGATTATGTAAATATAGTAATGTTAAAAAACTTACCTCTATATTTTATAACTACTTTTAGAAAAAACAAAGTTATCATAAAAATATAACCTTTTTATAATTTATATTAAAATTATAATGAGACAAAAAATTATTTATATATAATAATTAAATTTTTCATTTTTACCTTATTGAAAAATCGTCCTATTTTTATATTTTAAACTTTAAATTTTACCTTTACAATTTTATGTTATCTAAATTTTAGTTAACAGTTATCACATAAAATAAGGATTGAGTCTTTGGATCATCAAACAATCTTTTTGAAAAACATTATCTATCAAGAAAATTTAATATACTTTTCAAGTACTTTGAAAATTTTACATATTGATACGACCAATATATTTTTAATTTTTAATTTAGCAATTTATTCAGTTTATTTTTAAAAAATCGGATCAAATTCACACACAAAAACTGGTCAATTCAAACTACGATAACACCACTTTATCTCGAATTTTTTTTTCATTTTTTTAATTCTGACAGAGATGGCGAATGAGCAGCAGAATACTATTGGGCGATATAACAGTTGCGAATAACATATCCATTTTAAATTATTTGTCTATTTAAAATATGGAGAAGGAGATAAGTAATATAGTTTTGTTGTGTAGTGAAAGAAAAGAGAAAAAATAATTTTATTGTCTTTTTTACGAAATCAATTAAATTACATAGATTTTAAAATAGTTTTTCTCTTAAATCTTCATTTATTTTTAACTTTATTAAATAACTAATTTTTTTCTCCTTTTATCTTTTCTCAAATTTTAATTTTTGTATTTCTCTTCTCGTAACCATAAGTTTATTTTATCATTATTTGAACCACTGTACTTAACTAAACAATACGAATTACTACCACTTGAGTCAAACTATCGATAGAATTTAATTTTAATATACTATTATTAATATATATAAAAAAATTGAATAGGTCAACTAATGAAAATTACTTAAACTTAAATACAAAGTAAACAACTTTATCGTGGACATATATTTATAATAAGTAATAATATAAACAACCTTATTCTTAATATACTATAAAATCTTTATTTATATACATAGGAAGAAATCAAATTAACAGGTAACTTTTATTAAATGTTATGAATACCTTTACACACACATTTATATAAAATAAATTTTCTCGTTTTAGCTATTAAATTATAATATCATATCATTAAAATTATTCAGATTAAAGTTGACTAAAATTTAACAAAAATAATAAATATTTAGTTATTTATATAGTAGTATATTTATTATATTGATTATAATCTATATAAGTAAAATATTAAACAACTTTATTATTATATGTATATATATATGTATATATATATATATGTATATATATATATATAATATTTTTGAAATGTTCCTTCAATCTAATAATGAACTATGAAAAAATATTATCTAAATGACAATCTAATCTCAGTATCTTTTAATTGAATCATATTTTTTTATTTATTATTAAATTGAAAGTTTATTTTATACTAACGATATTTACAAAAAAAAAAATATTATTATGATAGATAAAAGATAACGAAATATATATTTTTTAAAACATGCTAAAATATGAGTATTTTAATCATGTTAGATTATTCAATTTTAAGATAAATAATTACGATGATATGAGATTATAATTTAATAATAAGTTAATAAAAAAATTATAAAATTATTAATAATGCAATATTTAATAAAAATTATATTCAATTAATTGAATTATTATTTTAAAAATTAATATATTATATAAAATATAAAGCCAATATTTTTTTATTTGAAATTCAAAAAACAGGCTACTTGGTGTTTGTCAAGACATGTAAAGACACACGACACAAAAGCAGAATTTGAATCGACGTTATTGTTAGCGTGTCTCATCCTTAACAATTGAAACAATTTTTGTTGACATAATGGATAATGTTTCTCAGATATTTTTATATGATGTAAAATACTTTAAGTATATTTAAAAAATATTAGTTTAATATACAAAACAGTTGATTATTACGAGTTTCATTTTAGGTACAATGTTAAAATAGCATTAATAAGGAGAAGCAAATACGATGAGGATTTGATGCAGATGTTTTCCCAACCAAGCAAATGATTAACCTTCAAGAGTCCCAAAATTCCAGTATTATGCAGTTGTTAGTTCCAATCTTATCTATATCATTTATCCAACTTTATCTTCACCAATCATGTTTCTTTTATAATATTTTTTAAACCAAATAATCATTACATCTACCAATCATGGTATGATATTTAATATATTTTTTTTTAATTGAAAATGTTTAGAGAGTAACATATTTATATGAAAAAAATTCAAATTGTTTATAATAAAATATAATATTTTGATGATTTTTTTAAAATAAAATTGAGATGAGAATAATTTTATCATCTAAAATTATATAATTTTAAAATTTACATAAAGAAATATAATTCTTATGTTCGTGTATATTTTTATATTATCTTTTTATTGACTTGGTTTGGATTGAGACACTAATTTGATTGAAAATTTCCAATCAATCCTGAAACGGTATTGAATTAACTATAATATAGTTAAGATTTAATGTTATTTAACGTTTCCCCTATCAACATTGACTAATATATATTTGACCTTGAAAAATTAATGTAAGTGGAAATTGTTTTTTATCAACATTAACAAAAAAAGTTTAACATTGTTGAAGTGATTTTTGAACCGATATTAATTATAGTTTTTTCGATTAATATTAATATGACAATTTTATCATCGATGTTAATAAAAAAAATTATTGATAATAATATAATTATTTTTTTAACAATGCAAGTTATGATTTTTTGACACGTTGATAGAAATTCTTTTTCAATTATTGGATGAGAATTATTTTTCTGTCAAAGTAAGTTACGTCAGTTATTTATCCATCAATATTAATTAGTTTTTTCTAGTATTTATTTTTTCACTAAATTTTTAAAATGAGAGAATAAAAAAATTAATACTATTAACAAAAAAAAAAAATTAACTATCCAAATTTCAAGAAATAAAAAAAAAGATAAATTAAGGATCTAAAAAGACTTAGTACATTTCGATTTTAACATGATGCATAAGTCCTATAAAACTCATGGGTTATCCAAAATATCATTAAAATTAATTTTCATACACTTCAAACACATTTCTTAAATTAAACTAAATTTAAATAAAAACAAATTAAATTCAAATAAAAAATACATTAAACATTAAATTACATGATAAAATATAAAATAATTTCAAAACAAAAGATAACAATATCAAATTCATTCATCAATTATGTTTTGATCTCATCCATTTCATCTACTTTCATCTACAATGTAGTATATTGGTATTTGTGTTGGCGTAGACCCCTCTTTGACTGGGAGAAGTTGTTGGAGGAGCAGTTGAGTCAGTTGCTGCAAGGGGTGAAGATGGATGTGGGAGGGGTGGATAGCTGGGTCTGGAAGGCTGAGGGGTCTCAAAGTTTTACTG
>Ga0123342_1001200_pt1 | contig 43395 bp, 28 predicted proteins | sample Turbeawhitnodule_FD_89960 | JGI IMG/M metagenome (GOLD analysis project Ga0123342, IMG submission 89960) | Root nodule microbial communities of legume samples collected from Mexico - Turtle bean Mexico white nodule | ecosystem: Host-associated > Plants > Roots > Nodule | place: Mexico: Nepantla...
AGGGGACCAAATCTTGGTGCTTGATTTTTTATTCTCTTAACCCTGGAATAATTTTCTTTTTCACTTGTTTTTTTTTTTTTTGTATAATCTCATCTGTTTTACTCTTGTGCCAATTTTTTTTTTGAATTATGAAATTTCATTTTTTTGTTGTCACAGAAAAACAACCGATTGTTTTCACGAAACAATCGAATGTTCCCCTCTGACAGTATTGCATTAAATTGGACTCTTTTCTCCATGCATTGTTTCTGTTACAGATTCCTTCTCAAAGTTGTTATGAGTCAAATTGCATTTATCATGAGTTTGATTTTAATCTGAAAGTCAGTTACATTGGTCATAAATGGAATATATTCCATATCTTATTGGAAAATTAAGTGTTTTTATGACTAGTCAAAGTCTACATGTGCTCTCCATGTGATTTCTGTGCCTTGACTGTCATAAAGTTGTTATCCTTTGCACATATTCTCTGTATGGAACAGAACAATCCATTGAATGTAAAATTGTGCCTGTTTTTATCTCTATATAAACAACTTATTTTGTTATTCTTTCTCACAAGAACAACCCATTGTTTTTCCTCTACTTTTTTTGTGTGTGTTGTCCTTTAATCTTTTCCATGGATTCTACACCTCCTTCTTCCAAGAAGATGAAAACCAAGGGTGTAAAGAGAGGAGGACGTTTGGAGAGTTGGTTTTCAGGTGAAAGTGAGAAGATAGACAAATATCTTCATGAAACTAGTAGTAAATTGATCAACACCCCAATATCATATCCTTCAACTGGCTTAAAGATCAAAAGCTTATGGAAGTGAGGAGTCTTCTTAAAGACCCAGTGTTGAAGAGGTTTCTTGGGATGACTGAGAACATATACCCAGATCTAGTAAGAGTTTTCTACACCAATTTCCAAATTGTTGGTAACAATGTTTGCTCTCATGTGAAAGGAGTAGATATGGAGATTACCCAAGAAGTATGGACTGCAGTAACTGGATTGAAGGATATTGGACTGAGGATCAACAAGGGTAAAATTGGTGTTGTTGATGAATTTAATAAAATGCAATTTTACAAGAGCTATTTGAAGGATCCCATTCTAGAGTGAGAAATTTTTCTGTTGGAGGACTAAAGCTGAATGAAAGGCTTATTGCCTTCATTGTCACATGGATGCTGACTCCTAGAGGAAGCAACCATTATACATTGACTAAAGAAGATCTTATTTTTATATATTGCATCATGAACAAGACCAAAATCAACTGGATTCATGTCTTTAAGGAGCACATGCTGAAGTCTATAAGGTTATGTGATTATCACTATCCTTATGCTATTTTGATTACTAAATTTTTACATTATTTTAAAGTTGATTTGGAGGATGAACAATCTGAACTTGTGAAGACTACAAGTGAAGTCAATAATGGATACCTAAGTAGGATGGGATTCACCAAGGTTAATGGAAGATGGATAAGTAAAGGTGGTGATCTTGCTGGCTCATCAAATGGTGCACATGTTGAAGGTGAAGATGAAGATCAATTAGCTGCTGCTGCTACTGAAGGAGATGCTGATATGGAAGCTAGAGGAGATGGTGTTGGTGCTTATGAAGTTGGACAAAGTGATGGAAACATGGGTGAATGCATCACATCCATGTCACCCTTTGAGAGGTTGATGTTGAGCAGAATGAACAACTTTGAGGTGAAAAAATTGATGGCTTAAACAAGAGGCGAGGGGTGAATTGTTTTATAATTTTTTTTCATAAATACTTGGTTTAGAATGAATCTTTAACAAACAACTCAGATAACCATTTAAGGAAGGCAATTAAATAATCCAACAAAAACAGATATCAGAATTTTAATTGCTTAAAACTACGTTTTAATCGGTTGTTTATAGCAGCAGAATTATCAAACAATTAGAAAGTTTGAGAGAAAGAGATATTTACACAATGGTTTTATACTGGTGTATTCAATCCCTGAGCTACATCCAGCTCTCAGACAATCCTCTGAGTTATTTTGACATCCAGCCAGCTAAATAACAAACAACCGATTATTTCGACAAATCAATCGATTGTTTTCCCTTTGCTTGGAAAAACACTTAGTTTCTTAAAACAGTTTCGATCAAGCTTTGCATAGGCTTCAAGACTGATCTTAACAAAGATTCTAAACACCTAATCTAAACCCAAACCCAAAAAAGAAATATAGCTTCAGGCTTCATGTGGATTTGACACATCAAAGCTCCCATGTTCAACATGCAGATGAAGAAAAGAGCCATCATGAATTCTGTGTATCTCGTTTTCAGGATCTTGATGAGCAAATTGAAGCTGTCCAGAATCATCTTTTTGAACTCCAGTATGGGAAAGATGATTGAAGACCTGTTCATGTCTTAAGTATTTTATATTTGCTGGGTTTATGATGAACAATCTTATATGTTTGTATGGTTTATTTTGTTGAACAATTTTATATTGTCAAACTGTTTTTATAGTCTCTTAGTTTATTTGTGAAGACAAATAGGGAGAGAATATGTTGGTTTATTGCTGTTTGAAACTGGTTTTGTGCTGATATATAGCAATGTAGGAAACTCTGATTTTCTCTCTTACTTACACTGGTTTTTCACATTAATTTTGTGGATCTTCTTTGTGAAAATCACATAGTGGAAACTAGTTCTGTAGTGTAAGAGATTCTGGATTGAATTACTTTCTGGTACTGCAGTTTTGATTGTTTTACAGGTACCTTCAAATTCAAACAGATCTCAACAAAGAAAACACGAGATTTGTCTTCATCAAATAGGGGGAGATTGTTGAAGAAGAGCTTTGATGACTCCAAATCTCCATGGATTGCTTGGAGGCTGATTGTAGCTTAGTTGGGTGTGTTTTGGGGTAGTTTGAATTTGTTAAATTCACTCTTAGTTTAAAATCCAAAGTTGGTTTCATTCAAATATTTTTTTAAAAGAGTGTTTTATGAAGAAGCAGAAAAACAACCAGTTGTTTTATCGTTTCAATCGGTTTTTTCATACTTAATGTTTTTGAAACTGGTTTTGGCAGATTTCAATTTGGTTGACTTTACTGTCAAACCAATTCAATCGGTTATTTCGACAAAACAATCAACTGTTATTTTTACTGTCTTAACAGAATTATGTTAAGTTGGTTTAGGGTTACTGATTTGGCTTTTTTTAATAAATGTTTTAAACTGCTAATTGGAGTATATATGTTTTATTTTACGTTCCTAGCAATAACTTTACAAGATCAGTTTGTGAAATCAAGGTTTCTCCAAGATTGCTTAAGGCTTTGGATATTTCTCTAAGAGTGAATTAAGACTTGTTGTGTACTTTGATTTGATTTGTACCAGGTGTGATCAATCTTATTTCTTTCTTCATTTGTAATTCTGTAAGTACTGGTGCTCACAGAGTCAGAGGGTGTTTTGATTTGTGGTGTGATTGTGGTATGCCAGAGGAAGTGTGTGTTCTTGAGGGGATCAAGATCACTTCTTTGGTGGTTGTGTGTTTATAATCTGGTTTTTGATTACTTAGTGGATACCCAGAGGTTTCTGGAAACTGGATGTAGCTCTTGGTATAAGAGTGAACCAGTATAAAACTTCTTATGTGATTCTTTCTCTCCTTTAACTCTTGTATATATGTTTTTAATTGTTTTTATACTCTGTTGATAAAAACAACCAGTTGAATCGCATAAACAACTGGTTGAATTTCTAGAATTCAACTAAAACTGTTTTATAACTTGTGTTCTTTCATTCCTTTGGTTGTGATTCTTCTTTGAATTTCATTATACCTTCAAATTTTGCGAAAATCGTTTATAAGCAATTCACCCCCCTCTTGTTTAAGGCCCTCAATTCTAACAATTGGTTTGAGAGCTAGGTTACTTTCGGAGCGACTTTCCCTAAACAGGTTGGATGCGATAGCCTCAACCGCCCATATGAAGATGAAGTTGTCTTCTTCTGAAGGAGGGGTGATCACCATAAAGGTTGATCAGAAGACAACACTAAAATGTTGAGAGTAGTTTGAAGAATCGAGGGGAACTTATGCAATCACCATCCAAAGAAAAGACTCAGAAGCTCTTGGATGCTGGCCACGTAAGGGAGATCAAATACCCTGAATGGTTGGCAAATGTTGTGTTGGTAAAGAAGGCCCACAAAAAGTGGAGGATGTGTGTCGAATTCAAGAATTTGAACAAGGCTTGTCCCAAGGATTCTTACCCACTCCCGAGCATAGACTCCTTGGTTGACAACGCCTCAGGTTGTCGGTTGTTAAGTTTCCTAGACGTGTTCTCAGGGTATAATCAGATTCGTATGCACCCGAAGGACGAGAGTAAAACAACCTTTATGGTCGAGGTCGCCAGTTACTAATATAAGGTCATGCCTTTTGGCCTAAAAAAACGCTGGCGCAACTTATCAAAGGCTGATGGATCGGATTCTCGCCCCAATGCTCGGGCAAAATGTTCAAGCATATGTAGACGACATGGTCGTCACGTCAAAAAGGAAAGATCATCATATTGTTGACCTGGAAGAACTATTTGCAACAATAGTGAAGTACAATCTGAAGCTTAATCCAGATAAGTGTGTGTTTGGGGTGGAAGCAGGAAAGTTTCTGGGCTTCCTGTTGACTGAAAGGAGCATAGAGGCAAACCCCGAAAAGTGTGCGACAATCATAGGGATGAGAAGCCTGGCCAATGTGAAGGAAGTACAACAGTTGACCGGGCGCATGACTGCCCTATCTCGTTTCTTGTCGGCCAGTGGAGATAAGGGGCACCCCTATTTCCATTGACTTAAGAAGAACAACTGTTTTGTGTGGAATAGTGAATGCGAAAGAGCCTGATATAGTAGGTCAGATGGTCCGCTAGGCGGTTGAGCTATCCGAGTTTGACATACAGTATGAACCACAAGGGCCAATCAAAGGCCAGGTGTACACAGGCATTATGGTGGAACTTGTTGGGTTTATTAGTGTCAAAGTTCAAGAGGGGAGGGGGAGTGAACTGAGCTTTTAAAAATTTTCACAAACAGAAAAGTTTTCCAGTAATCATGAGAAAAATAACAGATTGATTTAAAAAAGAACAGATTTATTTTCTGATTACTTTATCAAATCCAGAACCTTAACTAGATTAGTTTGATATTAAATGATTGATTTTTCAGAACAGTGTAAGCACCTTGACAACAACAAAGATTAAGAAAGATTTTACACCAAGAAATCCAAATTTAAATCTTTAAGAACAATCTTGAAAAGAAAGAGAATTTTGAACAAAGTTATTTTAGAGAGTTTATTACTTTCTTTAATCATTCAACACACAGATTCAGATATCCACAAGTAACCAAGAAATTTTTCAGAATCGTGAAGAACAGTATGTGATAGCCCAGAAAAAACAGATTTAATTTCAAATCAACATATTTATTTTATTTCAGATTATCAGTTTTGCAGAATTGAGTGCATGGATTGAGAAGAAAAAGGCACACACATTTATATTGGTTCGCTCATCAAGAGCTACATCCAGTCCCACCTCACACCAAGGTGGATTCCACTAAATCAAACCAAAACACTTACAAAACTTGTGGTTCTTGAACCCTTCAAGAACAAGACATACAATGATGAAAAACAACCACTATTTCAGCAGCTCTTACACTTCAAGAAACCCTATCAAGAAGTGCCTTTACAATCACCTTTACACAAGAAAGAATAAGGAAAGATAACACCTGAAAAGAAGATGCAAGAAACCTAAAACATCATTACTTTTCTGTAAGCAATGACTGAACCTCAAACCTTGACCAGGGCACACAATGAACAAGCACACTTGAATTTCTTTTAGAGAACCTTTAAAAATAACATTGAAAGCTTTAACCTCTCAATGAAAACTCTTTGATCTGTGTTCAAAAACATGATCGCTCAGTTACCTTTCATATGAGATGTGCCTCTCTTTATATAAAAAACAATTTATAACAGTTTTTAAAAAAACAGTTAAAAGTTGTTATAAAAAGAACAGGTTGAAGTTAAAATAAATGGATTGTTTTTCTAAAAAAAGCAAAAGATGATTTCCAAACCACTAATTACAATATCATAAACCTTCAAAGCTATTTTCTACATACAAAATGACATGTTGTGAAGAAACATCTTCAATCTTCAACATAACTTTCATCCAACGACTCTCAGCTTGATCCTAATGACTTCCAATGGGTCCTTTCGGTAAATGGATCCTCCAACCAACAAAGGGAGTGGAGTTGGGGTCATTTTAGAAATACCAAGCGGGCTCTTAATCGAGCAAGCCCTTAGGTTTGCATTTAAAGCGAGCAACAATCAAGTTGAGTACGAAGCCTTGATAGCAAGGATGTTGTTAGCCAAAGAGTTGGGATCTCGGAGCCTACTGGTAAAGAGTGACTCATTGCTCGTCACCGGGCAAGTCACAGGCAAGTATCAGACCAAGGACCCGCAGCTAGCTTCAAACCTCAGTTACGTAAGGATCTTGAGAGCAGCTTTCTCTACGTTTGACCTTGTTCATGTTCCCTGAGAACAGAGCTCCATAGCAGACCTGTTGTCTTAGCTAGCTAGCTTAAAGAAGGGAGTTCGGCAGAGGTTAGTGATCCAGGAGACATCGAAAGCACCCAGGATAGCTGTAGAAAGGCTGTCCAAAATTGACCACTTGAGGTCTTAGGGATAAGCTCAGGAAAGGCGAGAAGGTATTGATCAATGATTCAAGAAACCTTGAAGGTTCCAAGAATAACCACCCATGGGTTATGGGAGGATGAGTTTCTTGAAGTTCTGCAGGTCGACACCGCAAAGACTTGGATAACCCCCTACAAGCGTTACCTTGCTAATGGGTTACTTCCCGTCGAGCCTACGGAGGCCAAGATTGTTAAAAGGAATGCAGGGCGGTACACCCTAATAGATGGAAACCTTTTTCGTCATGATTATACCCACCCGATCCTCACATGTGTAAGTGGAGATCAGTGCGCCCACATAATGGTCGAGCTCCACGAAGGCATTTGCTGTAGCCACATAGGAGGACGAGCTCTCTCATTGAGAGCCGTCCGAGCTAGGTATTATTGGCTGACGATGAAGAAGGATTGTGTGGAATATGTCCAACATTGTGAGCAATGCCAGAAGCACGTTGATTGGTGTAATGCACCAGCCGAGGAGCTGCGATTGATTTATAGCCCATGGCCCTTCCATACATAAGGAATAGACATTTTAGGCCATTTCCCTTTGGCAATGCGTTAGATGAAATACCTCATTGTGGCCATCGAATACTTCACCAAGTGGATTGAAGCTGAGCCAATTGCACAAATAATTGCTCACAAGGTCCAACATTTTACGCGGAAGAACATTGTTTTTCGTTTTGGGATTCCAAGGCACCTAATGTCCAACAACGAAACTCAATTCGCTAGTCAATAGTTGGACAAGCTGTGTTCGGAGCTCGAGATAAAGCAAGTGTTCACTTCGGTAGAACACCCCCAGACAAATGGCTAGGTTGAGTCAGCTAACAGGGTCCTACTAAGGGGGTTGAAGAGAAGGTTAGAAAAGGCTAAGGGAACTTGGATAAAAGAAATTCCCAGAATCCTGTGGTTTTATCACACCACCCCGCAATCGACAACCAAAGAGACACCTTCTAGTTTGGTATATGGGTCAGATAACATGATACCAGTTGAGATACAAGAGAATTCTCCCAGGTTCCAAAGCTTTGTTGTTGAAGAATCTAATGAAGGAATGAAGGTGAACCTAGATTTGTTGGACGAGGTGCGTGATCATGCCCGTATCAACTTGGAGGCTTTAAAGAGAAGGGTGGAGTTAAAGCACAAGACCAAGATGAAACCTCAGAAATTCAAGGTTTTCGACTAGGTGATTCGAAAGGCCCACTCCTACCAGTTGGAGAATAAGCTATCTCTAAAGTGGACTGGCCTGTTTCGCGTAGTCGAGGTGCTCGGAAATGGAGCGTATAAGTTGGAAGCCCTAGAGGGGGGGAGCTATCCCACAAACGTGGAACGTGGCCAATCTTAAGTTTTACTTCAGTTAAGAATTTCATTTGATGCTTTTCTTTGAACAATATGATGTTTAAGGTGATGTTATTTTTCCCTCGCAGGCTTTTTATAACGAGTTCGCCTAATGATAGATCAGAAGATGAGTTTTGATTGAATAACGTTGATTTAGCCCATGGTAATTCGACCTAGCTCGGTGTAAGTACGTCTACCGGAGCATAGATGCCCTGTGAGGTTAATTTGTTCGTTGATTTACTTGAGTTAGTACATGGTAAGTCGACCTAGCTCGGCGTAAGTACGTCTACCCGAGCATAGGCACCATGCAAGATTAATTTGTTTGTTGATTTACTTGAGTTAGAACATGGTAAGTCAACCTAGCTCGGCGTATGTATGTCTATCCGAGCAAAGGCACGCTGTGAGATTAATTTATTTGTTAATTTGTGCATGGTAAGTCAACCTAGCTCGGTGTAAGTACGACTACTCGATCATAGGCTCCCTGTAAGATAAATTCGTTTGTTGAGTTAGCTAATTTGGCACATGGTAAGACGTCCTAGCCCGAAGTGAATAGGTCAGCTCAGTTTTTGGGCCAGTATGGGCCCAAAGGATGGGCCATGAGCTCTACCCAAATTCTGGTAGACAACTTGAAAAAGATAATTAAAATAAAAGGAATATTCTGGTTGTTTATAATACATACGCCAATTAAATACCAATAAAAGTTTTTGGGAATAAAGTAGTTAGCACTCGAGAATAAAGTGCATGTGAAAAAAATGTTTTATTGTTGTTAAGCACCCGAGAATAAGGGTGCACGTAAACAATATGTTTTTTCTGTTATGATTATATGCTTTCTGTTGAGATTATAATTTCATTAATGAATAAGGGTACACAATTTCTGAATACTTAAGACTGAAACTGATTTTATATCTTGAATGTTCTCACTGACTTGATCATCAGAGTGTGATCAATAAGTAGAACCCCCTTTGTCCCAGTGAAGCGGCATATCGGAGCAACAATTGGAGACAAAGCAAAAAAGGAGTTTGCCCATTCAGTCTATCTATGGTCAACCAGCAAGAACAATAATAATAATAATAACAGAAATTATTATTGTTATAATTTTCTATTAATTTTGGTGACATATCATTGTTGGTACAACAAAAAAAAATGTTAAACTATACATCCTAAAAAATATCAATGTCATTTTAAAAAAATTCAGAAATATTTTAGTGTCCAAGATACCATTATTTTTATATTAGCGAAAAAATGCAAGTGCTAATTGCATATGCATATACATATTTTTTTATTATAGCACTTATATAGTAGTTGTAATAATTTTTATTATTTAAATATTAATGTGTATATTAATTTGAAATTTAATATTAATATATATAATTTATTTTGTATTTTATTTTATTCAATAAAGTTGATTGTTTTAGTTTGAATGTTAAAGTCTTGGAATTTTCTTTTGAATTATGATTTTTATGAGAATACATGTTATATAATTGAGCATTTTAAAATTATAGATATCTTTTGATGGTATAAATGTTGAATTCTTTTGTACTAATATTGAGAATGGTGAATTGATATGAAAATAAAGTTATACATGTGGGATAATGTATGTACTATTTGTTTGATTTGTGTATTATTAACACCTATATTTTAACAGAGATAATCTAGCTTCATTGATGATCTAAGTCACATAGACGAAGATATTAGTTGGTGAGAAGTTAATACAAGTAGTGGCTGCTTGTAGTCACGTAATATTGGATGTTTGAACTTACCTAGATATTTTCACTTAAATTCGCTTGTAAATATAAGTCTTGGGTATTGGATCAGATGTTAGTTTCTATTAGAACCTACTTAATACAAGTTTTTCGGAAGGCGTCAATTAATATTTCGCTTACTGAATATCTTTGATGTATAGATCCATGTGTGGTCTATATGGTTGTTGTATATTGTATTGAAATGAAGTTGGATTGTAAAGGCTAGTATTGAGTATTGTATGACTATGATTCATGAAAAAGGAAATTGAATTATACATGAAGGGTTACTTTAATTGGTTCTTTTACTTATATTTTCGTATGTAGAGTTTTATTTTGATAGCTTATCCTTGCATGTGTTTGTTTGTGTATGAACTGCGATGAATGTACTATGTACACGAGTAAATATATGTACAAGTGGTAGAGAATTTTGAAAAAGAGTGGTGAACATTGTTTTCTTTTATTCCCTTTTGTAAAAATTTTGTATATTTTTGGCTTGTTACATTTATGGTATCAGAGTTGTTCATCCTTAGGATGATCTGAGGGTAGTGGGTTTGTTGTGTTTCCTTTGCATGTAAAAATTTGTTTAAATCTAGTTTTAAGACATAGTTAAAATGTGTCTAGTCGGATGTGTGAAAATGTTTTTATGAAATCTTGTTTGTATTTAAGTTAAAATTGATTGTTGTGAATGGAAATAAAAGTATTAAGAAAGAAAAAATCTTTATGCAGTGGTGAGGGTGCACACTCATGAATAAATCAAGATGATCTTCTATCTTAATTCTAATTTGTTTTTGTGCCTTTTAAAAATATGTTTTGGGAATAATTATTTCTATATTGTGTGCAATTTCATGTTATACATATGTTGACTTTTTTTGTGTAATATGTCTCAATGTATTAAGTGTTTGTAGATTTTGAATTTTCCTTTTAGATTAATAGTTTTACAACAATATTTGTTTTGGTATAACACTTTTATACACAAAAAAGTGTTTTGTTGGTAGTGATAGACATAAATTCTAAGTGAATTTGAATGTCTATCTTTGGAGGATCTAGACATAATCTATAGGATGAATTGACTTTATGTCAATCACATTATTTTTATTTGTGATGAATAGAAAGTTGTATCTTCAAGTTAGAAGAATATAGAGTGAATAGTTGCACTATTAGTATGAAAATAGTTACAAGTTAAGGTAAGTTGTTTCATGATCTGGTTTTAGATGGCTATCAATGGTGAAGGATAAACAATATATTTGTACTTTAAAGATTTACATAGTTGCCATCATTTTATATAAAAGTGATATTATCAATCAAATGGCCCAATTGGATCCCTATCCATTATGGGCTGAGAAAAAAAAAAGTTGGTTGCAAATGGAATATAAACAATAACATGGAGTATACATTCGAGGCTCTCGAGAGGAACCTTAAAAAATGAAACGCCGGGGACGGGGCCGGGGGCGGGGCAAACACCCATTTTCCAAGGAAAGTGTTAAGGTTACCTCCAAAGATAGAAGTATAATTTTCTTTGATACGGTACTTAGGTGAGACAAGTGTCAATGACATCTTATAAAATGGCTCCAGCTATGTAGTAAAGCTCAAAAATAAATTAGAGATTGATAGATAAAATAGTTGATCAGTTTGAGTATGTTACCATAAGGAACATTAATGTTGTTGGTAAGGAAGAAAGAGGAGGGACATAAATTATGTATAAATTGTTGAAAGTTAAATGAGATTTTTGAGGAATCATATTTGATGAATAAAGTTGCATGAGGTATCAACGATTTTCAAATAGATATAAGATCCGAGTGTTTATAATTTAAGTAAATAATGAAGAAGTGTATGAGGAAATCTATAGATCCAAATATGATCCCTAAGAGTTCATAAGGATGTTATTTGGAGGGATGATTGTTTCATACATATTCATGGATTTCATGAGTATGACCTTTCATATCTTCTTGGAAAACTTTAACGTAGTTTACTTAGATACATATGTTAGAATTGTAGGTCTTAAATAAGAGAGGGGTGAATTGTTTATGGAGGATTTTCGCAAATATTGAAGGTATAATGAAGGCCAATGAGAATTTATCAATCAAAAATCTGTTCAGTTGATTTTAAAAAGAGTTTTCACTTAACAACGGAAAATCAATCAGTTGTTTTTGTTTAACAATGGGTTGTTTATAGCAACAATTATAAACTTCAAGCAAAAACAAATTTAAAGAGATAAGGGATAGAAAGATTCACACAGGAAATTTATATTGGTTCACTCTTAGCCAAGAGCTACATCCAGTCCCCAGAAAACCTCTGAGTATTCCACTAAGGAATCAAACACTTTGATTACAACACACACCAAAGTGGTGATCTTGAACCATTCAAGAACACACACCACCTTTGGCAATCACACCACATAATTCAGAACACCCTTTGAATCTGCACACCAACAGTTCTTACAGAAATACAATGGTCAAGAGAGAAAAGGAATGATAACACCTGATACAATCACATATTGAATAGAAGAAGTACAAAGCAATCATATTCCACTCTTAGAAAAATTTCAAAGTATTCTCTTGAATCAATAACAACCAGGAGCGTAAAACAGATTTTATATACGCCAATCAGTTGTTAAAAAAATTTAATGCAAAAGCCAAATCAGTTTTAAAACAAACATAACAGATTAAATCAGTCCAACTAAATTCTGTTAAGAATTTTAAAAATTCAACCAATTGAAAACACGAAACAATCGGTTGAATTCGCTTGACAACAAAGTCAACCAATTTCAAGCTTTTTCAAATTCTTTTCAAAAGCACTAAGTGTAAAACAACCGGTTGAAACAACAATTCAACAGGTTGATTTTCCACTTTCTTTAGAAAACACTTTTTTTTCCAAAAGAACTTGAATCAATAAACCTTGGATCAAATCTATGAGTGGATTTACAAATTCAAACTACACAGAAGCAGCGGCAAAGTCTTTAAGCAATCTTCTTGGATTTGGAGACATCAAAGCATATGTTCAACAACATGTTTATCTATCCTGTGCTTTGGAAGCACGTGAGGAACACTTAGGCGTGATGACAACTGATAAGTGTCATAATTCAGTATTATTTCATACTAAAAGATATGCGCTTATGGATTTTAATTGATAAAATAGTTATAATTTAATCTCTAATTTAGGAATTTTAACCTTTTTACATATTTTTGGATTATAAGATGAATGTGAATGATTTATTTCCAAATTTGTGTTAATTTCAAGAATCCAAGAAAATGGAGGTAAAAGGGCTAAAAAGAATGGACAAGTGAAAGATAAGATGAAAAGACAAGTTTAGCACATTTATTATTTATTTTATTTATTTTTTGTCTAGTGTGTTTATTTTAGTTAATTTTTAGTGTATTTATTTTATTTTCTATTTTATTTAGTGTAATTATTTTATTTTAGTTTTTATTTTTTTTTAGTTTACGTAGTTATTTTTAATTTATTTTAGTTAGTTCTTTATAATTATAAGTTGCTATTTTGTTTTAGCTTTTTTTTTCATTTTAGTATTTATTTCTTTTTCAATATTTTTCTTATTTTGTTAAAAATTTTAGTTTTATTATTTTCTTTTACTTTATTTTTAGTTTTTATTTGAAGTAAGTTTTTGTTTTTTATATTTATTATATGCTTATTGTTTTGTTTTGTTTTGTTTTTCTTTTATTTTTTTATTTTAAATTATCTGTTTTTTGTTTATTTTTTTTATTTTTAAAATTTAGTTATTTTTTCTTTATTTTAAATTTTTTCTTTTCTTTTATTTAAAAAATAATTTTTTTCTTATTTGTATTTTGTGTTAATCATTGCTTTAGTTGTCTTATTATATATAATATTAGGAGAACATGTTTCTTGAGATCATTTGTAGTTAGGTGTAGGAATTGAGAAGTCAACTTGGAAGAATAGAAGTAAGGAAAGAAAAGAAAAGCAAGGAGAAGTTAGAAAAGAATCTTCAACTACGTCTACTTGTCACATTGACGTAATTCAAGAAGAAAGTAATATGGTTGAGGAAGGACAACCACCACCTAGAAGAACACTTGTTAAATCCTATGGAGCAGTGGAGTTGGAGGACTCAGTGTCACACAAAAGCTAGATAGTCAATGGTCAAAGACTGAAGCCTTATTTAGGTGGTGAAATTGAAAGAATCATCATAGTGATTTTATTGAAGGAGCTATAAAGAAACAAGCATCAAGCTTATGACGTTGAACAAGCGCTTGTTGGGAGGAAACCCAGTATTTTAATTATTATGTTTTGTTTTGTTTACTTTTTGTTTAAGTTGTGCTTTTATATGGTGAAACTAGGTTTGAAGATCCCATAACAGTTTGAATGTATGTTACATGACCTGGAGACAAGTATTATTTTTTTGAAGGGGCAAGTCCAGCAGATGAAGCAGGACCATCTACATCTACAGAAGAAGATTTTAACAGAGTTGGATGAGTTGTTAAGAGATGATTGAACATAAAACATGGTTTTATCTTTCTAGTTATTTCCTTTCAGTTTGTTTAATTTGCTTTTTCAATTGCTTAATTTGCTTATATTTTTAGTTTTATTTTATTTGTTGAGTTGTTTTTCTAGTTTTATTTTGTTCTTAAATAATATTGTGAGAATTGGAATATTAATTTGAATTGTTGGAAAATTATTAATCAGACTTTGTGTTTAAGATTAGAACAATGAAATGATATAAACACAAGTTGGAAAAGAAAATGTGTTGAATCCATATTCAAATTTAGTCGAGATTGTTGTACATGAAAATTTAACAGAATGATTAGTTGGAATAGAGAATGACAAGCAATAAGGAGTTAGACTAAGCAAGCCAAGTAAGTGTGTGTGAATCTTAAACAATTTGAGAGTTTCATTGATGAATGGACAATTGTGGTTGCTTTATTTTTTATTTATTTAATGTTACATCATAAAAAAGCATGAAAATGATCAAGGCATTTGTATTAATGGGAAACCCTCGGCCAAATAACCAACTTTTATTTAAATTGATTATATCTTTGTGATAGCCCTTTTTGAGCCAAGAATTTTTTTTTTTTTTGTCAATTATTATGCACCATGAACCTTAACTGATATACTTTCCTACCTATTGACATGTTTAAGGAAGGAAAACGTAGATGCAATTTATATATAGAAAAAGGGAATTATTGGTTTTAGTTGTTTGAATAATTTAAGTTTAAATAATTTATTTGGCTGGAAATAAGAGTAATTCATTTATGTTATCATTGATTGGAAAAAATTATACAAAAAAAAAAAAAGTTCATGTTGAAATCATGAATAAATAAAGAAAATGGGAAAAAAAATATTAAAGTCAAAGAAATTGGTGATTAGATAGAACATATGTATTGTATTTGGATTGTATGTATGTTGTTCTTCTTTTAAGTGTGCATTTTTTTTTATCTGAAAAACCAATATTTTTTTGGAAGCTCAACCTCATTATAATCTTATAGAAGACCTTAATATTCATGTTTCGAATGTGTTTGTGATATAAAGGTGAAATGAAAAGCAACCGTGATTTGTTAGGATTCAGTGGAAATTGAGAGAAACACTTACCTGTGAGAATATGATAAGAAATTTCTTGATAAATTGTCATTTTAATTTTTTAGTTGTTATCCAGGAAGTTGATTATATCTATATCTTGTTGTATTTGAAGTTGGAAACATCATAAGTTTGTAATCTAATATGTTGTGTAGTAAATAAAGTTGTTTTGATATTTGAACTCAAATATGATTTATTTATATTCATTTACTTTGGTTGACGACAATGAAGATTCTAAGTTGGGGGAAGTTGATAAATATCATAATTTAGTAATATTTCTTACAAAAAGATAGGCACTTATGGACTTTAATTGATAAAATAGTTATGATTTAACCTCTAAATTAGGAATTTAAACCTTTTTACATATTTTTGGATTATAAGATGAATATGAACGATTTATTTCTAATTTTGTGTTAATTTCATGAATCTAGCGGAAAATAAAGGTAAAAGAGCTAAAAGAGAATGAATAAGTGAAAAACAAGATGAAAAGACAAATTCAGAACATTGAAAACTCGTCCAAACTCGCTCAACCAAGACTCACCTAAGCGAGTTTACTCCAAAAAAGTTAGTTTTTTTTCTCGTAAAATTCGCTTAAACAAGTAATATCTCGATTAAGCGAGATGTCACTTAGCCCACACTCTGTTAGGTTAAATAAAAGGTGTGATACATAACCCTAGACATCATTGGAAGAATAGAGAGAGATAGAAAACCCTAAAGGAGGCATTTGTCAAGGAAAAACATCATAGATCTTCTTTTCTTACTTTCCATGCTTGTAATGGCTAACATGATTGGTTGTAATCTCTTCAAACTCTTATGTTTTGAGGTGATATTTATCTATAATATTTAGTTCTTGATTGATGGCTCGTATTATCATTTTATTCTAAAAGCTTGAACTATTCATGATTTTGATCCTTAGATTTGACCTAAATGATAATGCTTAATGCTTAACATATTTGAATGGACTCTCTTAATAACTTTGCATATGAAGAATCAATATGAATGATTTTTATATGTGCATCAATATTAATCAAAATGGAATATTATATGTTTTTGAAAATTCAAAGGAGTGAGAAGGATGAACCTCAATCCTTTTATATATTGCAAATTCACTATATACATATATTTAAGTTGTACCAAACTGCTTTAATTTAGTCATATACATATTCATCACTAAATGTTATAAATATGTCACTATTAATATCTTGTGACAATAATTAAATTGTCACTAATAGTACTTTGAATAAGCGTTTTATACACCAATCAAGTTTTGTTGTCATGTTATAATTATTGTTATACTTATTAGTATGATTATCAATATTAATATAATTAATAATATAAAATATTATTAATAATATTCATATATTTAATATCATTTATATTAATTTCATTAATATTATTATTATTATTCAGATTAGATATCTCACGAAAACAACTGCTTCAGTTTTAGATATTCACAAACATACAAACATGAGTATTTGAGTAATGTAGAGGAGAGGTGCAATCCTAGGGTTACATATGTGATGGATCCATTTAAGAAGTACAAAATAACAGTAAAAAACATGTCTTTTTTATAATTTAATTTAAAAAATATAATTATCTCATTATAAATCATTTTAAATGTTACTCAAACTTTTATATTCTTAAAAAATATTTATTTTTCATAATCTTTTAATAAAATTATATTTTTTTAATTTTTTAATTAAATTTATAATTTTTTATTTTAATAAATGAGGTTACATTTTTATATATTTTTAATAAAGTATTGCTTAATTATCTTATTTTATTTAACAATAAGCGTTGATTATATATTAACTTAAATATAATTATATTTGTATTTTATTATTTATTTATTTAAATATATTACAAGGTCCACAATAAAATAATAATTACAATAAAATAATTGTATATTATATATTATGATGTTAATGAGAAACTTCACTGCATATTTTTGTAAGACAACATTGATAAACCTAATTTCAAATAGAATAATTGCATTTTTCTCCTAATAAGCCTAAATACTAACATCTTATTCGTATCTTAACTCTGAGATATTTGAAGATATACCTTCTTTCAACATATGCGGAGAAAAATACATGATAACTGATTTAGTTATAACAGACTAAATTATAAGTTTCAAAATTATTTTTGAATATTTTAACCAGTTATAACTAAAAGCCTACAAATAGAGATTAATTCATTATCCTCTATATTTATGCATTTATACATAATAACAAACTTTTTTTACTTAATCATTTATATTTTATAATTACATTTATTTTTAGAAAGAGATAAAATTTAATAAATAGTACAAGTCTATATCATTTATAAAGTATGAAGAAAAAAGAAGAACATAGTCAAATAAAAATAGTGTTAAATTGAAAAGAAAAGATAAAAAAAATTGATCGATGAATTCTGTAATTTTCATTATTTATTCTATAATTTCATGAATTTTGATTATATGTTTTCTTTTTCACTTTAACACATTAGTTGTATAATTTCTTAAATTGTTAATGTATCAGTCGGTACTAGACGAGTCAGTCACTCGGTCTCAGTGACTTGTGTCAAAATAAGTATTGTAATTGTAAAGTGACACAATAAAAGTAAAATTTTATCTTTAATAAAATATTATGGGTTCAAATTTAAAATAGAAAAAAATTAATATTTTTTTCTCAATTACTAGTGATATAATAATAATGAAATTAGTATTATATGATATTTTATATTAAATAATCATTATAAATTTATAAAAATTCAATAAAAATTTTATTAATTATATTTTTATTGAAAAAAAAATAAATTTATCATATTGTATTTTATATTAATAAATAATTATTTATAACATGTATATTTTTTATTTTTGATAAAAATTTAGTGACAACTTAAAAATAGTTACTAGTAATATAAAAATAGTGACAATTTCAAATATAATCACAAGTAATATACAAATAGTGACAACTTAAAATACAGTCACAACTAATATACAAATAGTGACAACTTAAAATATAGTCACAACTAATATACAAATAATGACAACTTAAAATATACTCTCAACTAATATACAAATAGTGACAAATTTTATATATAACACTACTAATTGCATTATCACAAAATAAAAATAATATTGACTTATGAAAAAGAAGATCATACATTTAAATATAAAATAACATAAATTTAATAGTTTTTCGTAAGAATGAATTTATGACATATTATTATTGATAATTCTAAAGTGGTATAATTTTTTTCATAATTAATTTTTTTCATTAAAGGGTTGAGTTCTAATCTAAAGTAGAACAATTATTTTTTAACTTTTTGTGACAAATTAAAAAAATAGTCATAATTTTTACACTTATCACTATTAATTATATTATCATAAAATGAAAATAATGTTAGACATATTTTAACAGACTAATAATTAATAATTTATCATTGATAAAAATAACTATTAATTTATAAATATTTAATAAATTTATATTAGTTATATTCTTATTATAAAAAAATATTATATATTTTTTAGTAATTATTTATGATGTGTTTTTAACCTTTTAATATAATTATTGTGATATTTTTTAATTTTGTCACTATTATGAATAACATTTGTGACAGATAAAATGAGTAGTCACAAATAATAGATAAATAGTGTCAAATTTTATCTTTATCACTAATTTTAATATACTTATTGTGATATTTTTTAGTTTTGTCACTATTATAAACAATATTAGTGACAAGAAAAAAAAAATAGTCACAAATAATATATTAATAGTGACAAATCTTATATTTATCACTAACCTTTTGTCACTAAAACTAATTTTTCGTGTAGTGTGGTTAAGAGTGAACTAGTACAAACATCTTGTGTCAATCTCTCTATCCTTACACTCATGCAACTGCTTTAGCTTTGATTTTTTCTAAACTGCTGGTATAAACAACAAGTTGTTTCGCAAAAACAACTGGTTGATTTTTTGGAATCAAACTAAAAACAATTTTCTAATTGGCTTAACAGTTTTCTAATTGATTGATTCTTCATAGTCTTTCACTCTACCTTCAATACTTGCGAAAATATTTCAAAAACAATTCACCCCCTCTTTTTTAAGGCCTATAATTCTAACACAATTGAGCTACAAAGAGTGAGTTTTTTTCTTGGATGAATAGACAAGAGTAGAATTTTCTAGAATTGTGGTGGAGGTTGATTAGTTTTTAGTATTAACTATTATTTGCATACAAAAACTTCTTGAGTATAAATATCACATCATAGTTTTGGTAGTGTGTGGATGTAAGGAAAGAGAATGATAGATTATGTTTGAAGGGAATTAAAAGTTCATGAGAAGAATTAATCTACTCGGGACATGGAGATGATGGTAATGGTATTGCCTTAAAGATCTTAAGGCACTATCTTAATGGTACTTAGTTTCACATATTCAATATCGTAAGAGCATTAAGTACTTGTTTGATCAGAAGGGACTATACACAAGCCAAAAAAATATTGGTAAATTTGTTAAAGGATTAAGATTTTGAGTTTGTGTATCATCTGAGCAAGACAAATAATATTGAAGACGTCATGATTTAAGAGACATTTCAAGTGTCAAACGTAATGGTTAAGGACTCAAGTTAATGGAGTGTCAAGTACTAAATGCACTAAGAATTTCATGATGAAAGTAAATGAGGATTCTAAGGTTTAGGATAAGGTTTGGATGCTTGTAACCAAGAAGTTAAAGAATATAATCTAGTATAATATTTATAAGAATGATTTCATATGCATCATGAATAACTAAGATATATTTGTATGTGATGAAGTTCTTTTAATTGTTCAACATGTGATTAAGTATGTTCTTGTTTTTCTAGCTTGTTAGAAACTGTAGTGGAGTATCAAAGACTTGGGAGAATGTTATAACAATTAGACGTGGCTAAGTAGAAATGAAGTAGTATTATTATAAGAGTGGTTTTTTGTCCACAGGATATGAGAGTACATAATGGAATCGAGATTATAGTAGATTGAGTAATGAGGAATTCATATTTTCTTTTAGAAAAGATAGATAGAGTTTTGAAAGGTTGTGATTTTTTAGAAAATGTATTATCCTAGGAAAAGAAATGTTGTTGCAAATGATTAAAGTCACAAGGGGATATAGGTATCAACACTTAAGATTAGATAGTTGCATTTGAATGAAAGTTTCAACAATTTGAACTTGGAAGTTTTTGTACCTTCAAATGACATTAGTTATAATATACTTGTTAAGACCAATAGGTTTCTAGAAAAAGTGAGAGTAAAGTAATTGGTGCATTTGAATTTGAAGAAAATTTAGAGTTTATTAATTATTGATAAAACTAAAAACTTCTTTAAGGGAAAAAAATGATATCGTAAGATTTAGAAAACAAAATATGTGTGCCAAATAATGATGAACTAAAGCAAATGGGTTATCTAAGTGTCATGAAAGCAAGCTCAGTTTACATCTAAGTATGATCCAAGGGTAGCAAGATTTCAAAATGTCTTATTGGTGGCATGGTATGAAGAAATATATAGTCAAGTTTGTAGCTTTTAGTTTATCTTGTCAACAATCAAAAGGCTGAACAATCAATGACTTAAAGATATGTTGACATAGTTAGACATTCCTAGGGTGGAACTAAAATAATATTTTTCATAGGTTTTATCACCTACTTGTCATGTGTAGGGAAGAAACACGACTCAATGCAAGTAATAATTGATAAATTAATGAAGATTGCACACATTCTACCTATACAATTGATTATTTATTTACAAAAGCTAACCCATATTCATAAATGAAATGATTATATTACATGGTGTACCATTCATCATAGTATCAGACATGGATTTCGTTTCACTTATAGTTTTGGAAGACGCTTCAAGAAGTTTTAGAAATCAAACTTTGGCTTAGTCCAACATATCATCCATAGGTTAATGTACTATCATAGAGAACTATCCAATTCTCAAAGGATTTTCTCAGTAAGCAAGCATTGGGATGACTCCTTTTGAAGCATTATATGGGAGGAAATGCATAACACCTTTATGTTGGTTTCAAGATGGTGAAAGTGTGTTAATTGGACCAACATTAATATATCAAACCAATGAGAAAGTCAAGATAATTCAAGAAAGATTGAAAACATCTTTGAGTAGACAAAAATCTTATGCAGATAAAAGAATAAGGCATTTAGAATTCTCTATAGGCGAACATGTTTTTTTGAGAGTTACACCATTTACTAGTGTAGGAAGAACAATCAAATCAAAGAAGCTGACTCCAAAATTCATAGGTGTCAAATTCTCAAGAGTCTTGTGGCGTATGAAATTTCTTTGCCTCCTCCTTTAGCCAACATTCACAATATTCATGTGTCACAACTAAGGAAATATGTACCTGATCTCAATCATATTTTACAGTTTGATTTAGTTTAAGTGAAAGAAAATCTATCATTTGAAGTGAAACCTATTAGAATTTTAGACTCTCAAGTGAAACAATTCAGTGGAATAAATATTCATATGGTTAAAGTTTTATGGGATCTCACTTATGGTGATTGTAACTGGGAAATAGAAGAGGAGACGCAAACATCATATCCTAATCTTTTTATTGGTAACCTAATTATATGGCTATGATTGATGAGAAAGGAAATTGAATTCTACATGAATGATTACTCTAATGTGTTCTTTTACTTATATTTTCGTATGTTAGAGTTTTATTTTGAGAACTTACCCTTGCATATGTTTGTTTATGTATGAACTAGGATGATTGTACTATGTACACGAGCATATGTATGTACTAGCACTGGAGGGACGTTGGAAAAAGACTGGAGAGCATTGTTTTCTTTTACTCCCTTTTGTACAAAAATTGTATATTTTTTTGGTATTACAAATGTAACTCTTAAACTTATTCATTTTATTTTTGAAATTCTTTGTGGGTTATGACTTGAGTAATCCAAAAACATTGTCAAAGCCTCGTGCAATAGTCAAATCATGTAGAAACCTACGACAAAAAGTATTTCTATCATGAAACAATAAAGTTTTGTAAATTGTTAATTAAATCTAAAGGATGGAAGTATGTAATAATATAATTCAAAGTTATAAGATGAAATTTTGAGATACTGGTTATTTGAAACAATATATAATGCATAAATGTAATCTATGTACAATGGTAGGGATGTTCATTCATTTGGGTTATTCGATGACCCAATTCGAACCAATCAAACTCAGTTATATTGTGTTGAGTTTCATTTATGATTGGGTAAAATCCGATCCACCCAAACTAACCTACTCTTATACAAGTTGTGTAATAGGTTTAGTATGGGTGACCTGAGACTCAACCCAAGACTTACTCTTATACTTATGTTATGTTTTCTTTTTATGTCTTGAATTAGTTTGGACAAACTTATTATGACTTGACCTATTGGCTTACTTGAAACATTAAATTAATTTATATAAAGATTATGTTTTTTTTATTAAATTAATACTCTAAAATTACAATTTTTAATAAAAAAGGGATTTTTTTTTTCAAAATCTTGACCTAATTAATCCAACTTAATTCAACCAACTCAAAAGTGGGTTATGTTGGATTGGGTTTAATATAAAAGAAATGCAAAAACCCAACCCGGTATTTTTTTTGTGGGTTGGGTAATGGGTTGGTCTAAATCCTATACAACCTAACTCGTGAACATGTATATACAATGACATATTCTTATTCATGATCTTAAATAGGAAAATATCCCATTTTTACTTGGAAAGGAGCACGGAAAAATCCAGAGCTAAGGGTTACTAGCTTATAAATAGTTTCCTTTGGTATTACAGTCTTACAAATTGGGGAACATGTTTGTTAGTCCTTTAGTCTCCTAATAAAATGAATTAATTAATGATTATGTATGAACTATATATACAAATTATTCTTAATATTAATAAACACACACACATATAATTTAAGAGCATACATTGCTTAGTGTTCTAGCTAGATGTTTGAGCTAAGCAATGAAATCTTCAAGAGCATAACAATACAAGTGTCACAATTTCATTGTGACTTGACTCACCTAGCCTATCCCACAAGATAATTGAATCACCCTACAACAATTCCCCCCTCAATAATTGTCCCACTATGAATTAGACTCTTCAATTATGACTAGGTCCACCTTCCTTACGCGATAGGACAATTGTGCAATCTGTAACAATCTCCCCTAAACAATTGTCCCATTGGGAATCGAACTTGTGATCTTGACTGAGATACCAATTGTGGGATCAAGCACTTAACATTAGGCCAAAAACTATAGTTAATAGTTAGGACACAACTCTTTCTACTTAAGAGCGTAACAACCCAAATGCCACAATTTGATGTGACCTGGTCCACTTGAGTTACACCACATGACAATTGATGCACCTTGCAATAGTTATTTGTTGCTCAATCTGTTGCAAGTCCTCCTAGCTTAGTGATGTGTCAATGTGTTCATGTGAGGAGGGTTCCCCAAAGTACCTATGCCTACACCAACAGTATGAAAATAACTTGATACTTTGGACGTCCAACATTAATAGTCAGTATATTTTGCACCTAAAGGGATGAAGTGAACCTTGTGTGCACTACATCTTTAAAGAATCCTATAATAATCCTATTTATCATAAATATCCAAAAAAATGTATTTTTTTTACATATGAAAATAATGAATCTAAGAATAGAAGACTTACAATCCGCTGAATAATATGAATTGCTAACTCTAATGATAATTGGTCTAAAGACACTATTTGTTCATTTTCCACTTAATGAGGCATGAATGGGGGGAGGGGAGGAAGGGGGATTAAGAATCAATATCAAATTTCGTTGTCTACTCTTGCATGATTTTCCAATTGATATTCTTTGTCATCAAATTCTTTTCTAATAATTGATAACCCCTTTGAGATAACTTGTAGGGTGAGTTGTTCTTCTTTAGGATTTCTTAGGCCTTTATTCTCCTTTCCTGTGTTGAAATATATATCATTATTGTTAATGAATTAAATAATTTGAAATTTACCTCACGAGGTACATTAGATTGAATCTATACAAAATGTCTCTAGATATCTTCGTTTATATCATATTTTCTTATACGAAGTTGGTCCTTGATTAATCTTGTCATCATTTAAACCTCATTGCATAGTGAATGAGTTTAAACTATCTTGGCATGCATGCAATAGTAAGATCTTCCTCTTAACAACTTTAACACGTATTATCTTAAAGTGTATGTACATACATACATAAATTCAAATCAAATACTAAACTAGAACAAATTCACATTGTATAAATAACTTAGATCAAGATTGCTAACCAAAACATGTTGTCAAAGCAACTTTCTGTTTGAATCCCCTACGTCATCACATGAAGGTTGCAAAATTGACACTTTCTTACACGTTAGTATGCTTAAATAAATAGTAAATGCTCCATAGTTGGGACTTGATTACTTCTATATATGTAGTAACATCAATGTGGATCAAGATATCTCCACTTATGTGTTTGATAGTAAGGGTTTTCGATCTGTGTTGCCTCTAGCCTTCTTAGTCAAAACATTAATAACACCATGAGGAGGAGAAACAGGTGGACTAGCCATGTATTTGTGATACACATTCAAATTTTCATAAGTTAAACACATATTCACATAATAAAGTTAATTACATATTTAAATTAGACACACACATATATAACATGTGTTACAAACATATGTAAGTTAGATTGAACTATTCTCCCCATATGCCTTCATCATAATCAATATGACTAACAATTACATTGCCTTTTTTCAAGACTATGGGATATATCAATGTCTTTAAGTTGATTTTCATGACATACATATGTGTTTCTTCTATGAATGAAGATTGACCTTTTCTTCCTACTCATATCTATTACATAAAAAAAACTTGTTTTGTTTGATAGGTCATGATGAAAGGTTCATCCTTGTAGTCTACCTTTGTGAAGTCAACCAAAGTAAATCTCATATCATTGATTTGAACACATTTTTTGCTACCAACTCACTTATATTTAAACAACAAAATTGGAAACTTAGTTAATAAAGCTCATAGATTTCTTTAATTACACCATTATAGTTATTCATTGTCATTTCTAAATTTCGTTGTTCAAACTTGAAAACTATATTGTTATTGCTTCAATAGTAACATCACTATTTTGCATGGTACTCTTATCCTCCCAAGTAAAACTACCAAATAGGTTAGGTCAACTTGACTTAACCTAACATGACATCTAAAAATATGTATCAGGTCAGTTTGATCTATTTTATAATATAAACTACAATTTTTTTCATTAAGCTCAACCTTGTGTAGGACCAACGGGTCATTTTAGTCTACTTTAAAATAAATAAAAATAAAAGTAAAATAAATTTAAATAAAAAATCAAATGTTTTTTAAATTTAAATTTAAATTTGAAGTATAATAATTTGATAAATAAGTAAATAAAAATTACAATACAGTGTTTTTAGGAAATAATATTACTTTAATTCTTTCAAAGGTAATTATTATTTTATAAAATGGAATGACTTACAAAACTGCGAATAAACTAAACCTAAGCCCATTTAAGCTTGGGCCCAAATGAATTAGATGACCCAATTCAATTTAATCACAAATGTTTTAGTTAGTCTAGCTCGTTTTTGAAGACTTTTCGAGTTAGCTTATCAAACCAATTCTATATTGACAAAAGTTGTTACATTCATTTTGACATTTTTTTTCTTGTAACACTTTATTTTTTAAACTAATTTACAAAGTTGTTGTTATGTTTATTCACTAATTGACCTTTTTATATATTTTAGAATTCAATGTCTTTAACAATGTTTTATGTTCATAAATGTACATAAGAGAATTTTTATTGTTGTTCAAAATATATAAAATATGTTTTCATTAATTTTTCAAAATCTTTGGTTTGGACACTCAGACATGTCAAACCTTACCACCACATTTATCATGATGATGAAACTTAGGAAACCTAACTGCTCAACTTTTGATAAATAGTTTAAACAAAAATCAATACTTTATTTTATAATATATCTTTTAATTATGGATCATGTATAGTTCAAAATTATACACTCATCTTAAATAATCAGATCACAAAATCTAACTTCCATTAGTAATGAACACCTAAGTGAACCAAAATGTAAAAAAAAAAAGGAAAAAATATTTCAAATTGACACAAGACCACAAAACAACCCCATTTTGTAACTAATCCAAACTTGAAGGCGATCTCACGTCAAAATTCATTGAGTCAAAATCTAATATTTTAAACAATTAAAATGAACAACTTATTTTTAATGATAAAATAGGCTAGTGTTCTAAGATGAGCTATGTAACTCTATTATGAGATTTGATGAACAAGTAGAGTTTGGTGATACAAATTCATGGGAAAAGGTTACATACCAAATTCCCAATGCAAACGTTATGCAATCTTAAATTTTACCATTTTTACCACTTTGATAATTCCTATGCAACCTAAAAGCCATAGATTTGGATGTTACCATCAAGATTAGATTAAAGAGATATAAAGGATATTGAAACAAAGTTATTAGATGAGCGTAATTTTATTCACACTTAATAACTTTAATTATAGATTATTGGAGTATAATAATAAATAAATTTATTATTTTAATTAAGATTCATATAATTGGTTTATTTGGGCCTTAACTATTATTTTTGTTAATTTTGTATTTTTAGAGTAAATGATCTAAAGGAAGTGTCTACCTTTGTGAATGGGCCAAATATGCAAAAAAGTACAAGTTGTTTCTTTGAATCAAAACATAAGCAAATATTTGAGGATTTTATGCAAAGTAGGAAAGATTTTCTCCACTATCTTCTCCATGATCTTCTCCACTATATTCTCTACCAAAACTGGTGCCTCCACCATGGAATGCATATTTGGTTGCTCATTTGTGTCCTATTTAAGGAGAGCCAAAGGAACACATAACAAACACCAATCTCTCTAAGTGCATAATTGCTTCCTCTACTTATTTTTCTGCATTTTTATCTTTGTTTTTTTTACCTCTGCATAGAAGGCTAAACCTTTTTGGTTGATTTCTTTGTAATTTCTCATTGAGTGTTGAGGTTCTGATCAATAAAAGTTTTGTTATTCAATTCTCTATAGCAGTTGTTTTATCTTCTAATCGCTCGGAAAACTATTTTTTGTGAGAGGTTGTACTTGAATGAATGATTGAAAGTCTTCTTTATCTTAAATGTTGGCTTCTTAGCTAGTTCACATTGTTCTAATTAATTTATTGGGTGCATGATTGAAGAGAGAGGACATAAGCATTGACATGGAGTATACGCATGGAACAAAGTGGGTACTAATTAAACTAGTAGAAACATGATTTACTGATGAGATTCAAGTTGAATTAGATTGACGCATATTCAATCTAGTTTAGCTAAGTGTTATAATTGAAGGGTGATAATATTTAGATAACCAGTAAGTAATTCATTGGTGGAGGAACTTAGGAGTCAACCTGCATTCTTTACTGTTTTTAATCTGTTTTACATTTTTTTGCTAAACGAACATAAACCCCATCTTTACCTTTACTGTTATTACTATACAATTTTGTTGCAGAGTGTTCGAGAGCTAGTTTTCACTAGATTCACACTTGAGTTCATTAGAAGAATACTTGGTGATAAAGTACCATCCAAAGCCATCATACACACTAAATAAGGGACTGAAGCACTATTTGTATAAATAAAGTAGAATACAATTGTAATAAAAGTTGTGTTTGTAGATATACTTTTGTAAAGGCCTGTTGTAAGAGATATTAAAAGACACTCTAGGAGATCCTCACTTGTCATACTAGCAAGGATCTCTAGAGCATCTTAAAAGGATACTAGCCACTCCTTAAGCCACCAACCCTACCATGCTTAATCTAACTTACCTAGGGTTAGAGTAGCCTGAGGAGCAAGCTTCCCCTTTCCCTATAAATACCTTGCCAAAACACTTTGTAATTAGATTTGATATAATTGTGAATGAAGCTTTTTGAATTCAGAAATCATTCTTTCTCAAATCTCTTCTTGTTTGTAAGCTTATAAGGCCTAGTAAACTCTTGGAAGCTTGGCCTCACCAACTTCCTCTTCACGCATACACCATTGCCAACACATGTTCATCTATTTGGTTTCCTTCACACCTCAACCATGTCTTTCGCTGCCTCTCATCCCTCACTTCCACAAGTAGGAACCATGATTCATACCAGGTGGATCAGAGCATCTAAGATCCTTCAACGAAGCTAAGTAAATTCTCTCAAAAAAAAAATTCTATCAAGTGTGTTCTTCACGGTAAATACTTGTTCTTGCTTGATTCTGTAATTTTTCTTGTGTTTCCACCGAATAAATCTTGTTTTTCACTGTTTATTCTTATTTTCCACCGATTATATTTAGTTTTCACCATTTTTTTTTCGTTCACACATTCATCAAACAATTTTTCTTTACTATTTTTCACTAGTTTTTGTTGTTTTCTTCATTTTAATCGATGAATTCATTGTTTGCTTGGATATTTCATCGTTTAATATCCTTTCTATACAATTTAAATGGTTTAATTGCCTTGGAACATTCATCAAACATTTTCCGCTGCCAAGCCTCTTTGTTTTTCGTTGTTGCTGTAATTTCCTATTGTTTTCTGGTGTTTGATTCGTTCTTTTGCTGTTTTCTGTCAACTTCTACCATTTAATATGTCTTGTATGTGATTCTCTTGGTTTATTTTTTCATTTTATTTTGTGTCAAATCTTCCACACAGTCTGCACCTCAACCTGTTCAAAAACACGGGTGTTCTTGCTGTTTGTCTTGATTTTGTTTGTGTTTCTTGTTTTTAATCCTGTATTTGTTTTCATTTAGGTGTTGTTTAGGGTTTCACATCATTACATGTCAATTTTCACGTTACATTTTCTCTTAATATTGTCATAATCATCCTGTGTTGCTGCTTTATGAACATTGTGTGAGTTTTTCTCTCAATGCACACAACCTGTTTGATTAAAGTCATGTTGATGTTTTGCTTCCGTTTTGGTGTGGTTTGCTTTATGTAATATAGTTTTCAGTAATCCTCACTTGCTCTTGGTTCTTTGGTGATTTTCTTGCATCATTTCTACTATTTCGTTGTTGTTTTGTCAACCTTTGCTTCCTTTAGGAGTTTCCTGCCAGTTTTTCTAGAATTTTCATACTTACTATTTGAATTGCGAAATTTATTTTGACCACATTTTGCATCCAAAGTTTCTGATTTTTTTTTTTTTGCAATACCATTTACATGTTCCCAAATCTCACTAAAAAAGGTACGTCCTAGTTTCAAATAGAAAAAAAAGTTATAAATTTCAAAAGCCTAGACGTTTCTCTATGTGAAAAACTTGTTTCAGTGTCAGTTTTGCTCTTGGTGTTAAATTTTCTGCATCTAGTCCCCTTTGTGTTTTGGCCTAAAAATTTTACCATATGTTTTTTTATCTCTTACCTTGAACTAATTAAATTTTCAGCTTCCAATTAGCTATAGAAAAATTACCATAAATTGTACAATCCAATCCGCCAATTCAGAAACCAGTTTTTCCTATGCTACCAAACTATTTGTGTTTTAACAAGTTTGGTTGATTTGTTTCTCAGTGTCTACATCTCTTTTTACCCTAAAATTTGTGGCATTTTGTACATCACTGAGTTCATCATATACCATAAAAATTTCAGCTTAAAATTCTTTGTTTATAAATTACCATAATTCTTACACGTTTGGTGATCAGTGCTACACCTAGTCTTTCCGTTTCAGTCAATGTTGCTGACGTTGTGCGCATTTTGTACCTTTTATTTCTCCGTGTTTACTGCACCTTTTGGCCTCAAATTTGTTCCATTTTCATCGTCTTTGAGTTTAGTTTTTACCATAAAAATTTCAGCATTATCTGTTTTGCAAATTTTTTTGTACAAATTTTGGAACAAACACTGCCAATTACTCTAGATTTTGTTTTTGTAATCTGCTCTGGAACTTTACTTAGGTTCTTTTGCTTATGCTTCCTTTTATTGGTTGCCTTAATTTTTGCTTGTCTTTTGTTGGATTTCTATTCTGGTTTGTCACATTCTCTTCCTATTTTGCATTTAAACTTTGCAAATTTGTTCTTTTCTTGCTTTATTCCTTTGTTTCCTCTATTGTGTTGGTTTTTGGTGGTGCTTGAAGGGTGCCTCACGAAGTGAAGTGTTTCCAACTTCCAGTGGGTTTTCTTTGGACATTTGGACTTAATATTAAGAGGAGAAGAAGAGGTTCCTGAGAAATTTTAGTTTCCTTCATTTCACACGATTCAAATCAAGACACCTCCTTTACAGTTTTTCTACACATTTGTAATTTTGTGTATTTTTCGTTGTTTGGCATTAGTATTGTTTTTTTTTTAGTTTGGGAAAATGCTTTAGTAAGCAATTCCACTACATTTGGTAATAGTTTCGTGCATTAGTGTGGTAGTGTGTCAGTGAACTCTTCAGTGTTCATTGCACTATCACCATATGGTTTTCGACTAGCATTTCAGTTCCTTCTTGTTGTTTTGTTTTTGCTTATTACATTTTTGCCTTTCTTTTCTTGTATTTTACGTTTATGTGATACATTAGGGTTTTTCTTTTCTTACAAATAGATAGATCTTTCTTTGGTTTTTAAGAGCATTTCTATATCTCCATTTTTTCATGTTTCCCCAAATTGTTTTGAAGTTTTCTTTGGACACTTTTGTGAGATAACTTTAAGGTAAGCTCTGGCGAAGAAAGCCTTGGTACTTTGTGACTCACCTCGCTTTCCTGGGAGTGAACTTGAAACTTTCTCACTTTTGTTTCCTCTACTAAACTTCACCCATAAAATTTTTTGTTTAAAAAAAAATACTTTGAAATTTTGGGCTCATTCTAGTTGATTTCTTTCAAACAATTGAAAAATTTTATTTACAATCAACCATGGGTGGACCATTTTATCAGTCTCGGGTTCATAGCAATATCAATACTCAAGTTCCAATAGATATCCGCTCACGCCTAGACCAACAAACTCAAAATCTTTCTGAGATAAAAGAACTCATTCTACAATATAAAAAAACTCAGGAAAGAAAAACACATAGGTCTAGGAGACTATGGAGACATTTCACATAGACCTAGGGGTAGACACGGGGAGGGGTATTATCCAAACACTGAACTATAACAACAACCATATTCTCTGAGTAAGAGGTATTCTAAAATTCCTATATGGTGGATCAATATTCTAGCTCAACCTACCCTAGGCATAATTACAAAAGGGAGGGTCATTACACCACATTCTAGGGACATGCCCTCTCAAAAGGTATCTTTTGCTGCACCTATTGTTTTTAAGCCTACATTCCCAGATCTAGAGAAATTTATTCCTATAGATCAAAATTTTAAAGATGAAGCAAAAAAATTATATCCGTAGAAGGAGCGACTTTAGCGAAAAGTTAACATCTCTTCCTTGCCAACATGAATCTTCATCCCTAGAAACACAAAAGGAGGTACCTCTAATTGTAGTACTTTAACAATTGAACCTCCTACCACTATAAACAATAATAAGCAAGAAATAGAGTTATCTTTTAAAGATTTGATTAATATTGAGCCTATAGGAGAGAAGTCTAGTTTTAGTATTGTCCATATTCCTTCCAATGACTTTTTCCTTGATTCCAATATTTTATTTAAAAATGAACTTCATACTTCCCATAGAGAAATTTTTTTTCGTCATCCTTGTCAAATTTTTCAACGATTTTCTCTTATGGATAGTTATCACTTTATACCTTCGTTTATTCAAATGTTGAAATACCATCTAAATACCCCTTTTCACTCTTCTAAACATCTTTTGCCTCAACATGATGGGGATTTAGTTGTAACTCAACAAGTGAAATTCAAGCCTTCTTTAGGACATTTTGATAAAAGTGTTTTAAGTCCCATTATCCATATAGAAGCTTGTGAGTTTTTATCACACAACCCTCTGAATTTTTCAAAAACATTTTTTTACCAGGGTTGTTTTCCTAAAATTACTTTCACTACCAAAGGCACTAGCTTTGTGACTAGTTTTCCTTTTGAAAATATTTTGTCTGAAGCTAACCAAGAATTTTTTTCAAACACATAAATCAGATGCCCATATTCCTCCACCCTGACAATCTTTTGTATGTTTGTGTCCCCTCTCAAGGGAATTCTTCTTCCTATTCTCCTTCTTCTTCTTCTACATTGTTTTCTCCATTTCCCGTGGTGTTCCCTTTACCTGCTTTAGGTAATAAGACACATCATATAGGTACCATTCCAAATATTTTATTTCTTTTCAATTTCTACATCCATCCACTTCGCTTCATTTGTATTCTCCTTATGTTTGTTGTCTTTTTCAGGTGGATTCATGAACCCGGAGGACCATAAAGACAACCCTTTCAAATAAGGTGGCCTTGTCAAATAGGATCTGAGGACATATCCATTTGAAGTGGGGGAGCCTGATGGAGTACCATCCAAAGCCACTATACACACTAAATAAGGGACTGAAGCACTATCTGTATAAACAAAGTAGAATACAATTGTAATAGAAGTTGTGTTTGTAGATATACTTTTGAAAAGGCATGTTGTAAGAGATATTAAAAGACATTCTAGGAGATCCTCACTTGTCATACAAGCAAGGATCTCTATAGCGTCTTAAAAGGATACTAGCCACTCCTTAAGCCACCAACCCTACCATGGTTAATCTAACTTACCTAGGGTTATAGTAGCTTGAGGAGCAAGCTACCTCCTTCCCTAAACACTTTGTAATATATTTGATATAATTGTGAATGAAGCTTTCTGAATTCAGAAATCATTCTCTCTCAAATCTCTTCTTGTTTGCAAGCCTAGAAGGCCTAGTAAACTCTTGGAAGGTTAGCCTCACCAACTTCCTCTTCATGCATACACCATTGCCAACACATGTTCATCTATTCGGTTTCCTTCACACTTCAACCATGTCTTCCGCTACCTCTCATCCCTCACTTCCACAAGTATGAACCATGATTCACATCACTTGGGGTCAATAGACCTTCTATACTACCTTTTCCTCACTGTTAGACAATCCATGAATGAGAATTAGACGAATCTCTTTGGATAGTCTACTTGCATAAAAACATTTATTTGGATGTCAGACGATATGCATATCAAGAACCTAAAAGCCATAGATTTAGGTGTTACCATCAAGATGATACTAAAGAGATATAAAGGACATTGAAACAAAGTTATTAGATTTGGTTTCAATTGAAATTTTCAACCAGTTGATGTCTTTTTCCGGTTTTGAGCATAAATAATTAGCATATCAGTAGTTTTGAAGGATAAATGTAAAATTGATAGTGAAAAATTGATAGTGAAGAACTTCCCAAGTCCTAAAAAAAATTGATATAATTAGGATTTTAGAAAGTTATCTCACGTCAAAATTAATTTTTAGTCAAAATCTAAGCTATTCAAATAAACTAGTTTTAGGTCAAACTTAACCTAGTGAAGAGAAATATGATTTTTAGTCTTTCGTATTATTCATAGGGATCAAACGTAATTACCTAAGTGGAAAAACCATCTTTCGCACAATTCTACCAAACTAACCAAAATATCAAGGGTTAGATAACACATGGTCTCAATTCTAGTCAGTACAAACAAAAAAAGTCACAATAATATAAAATTATGCACACACACACAAACACACGAGATAAGTTAATTTTTAGAGTTCACACTCAATCGGTTTTTTAATTTACATAGAACTTTTGATCATAACATTTCCACAAGAACATGCTAGATAAAAAGAAATCTTAAATAATAATGAGAGATATTGTTTGAGTACCTAATTGATAGGCACAAAAGAGATGATGATCAAAATGGGTGAATTGATGAGAAGTTAGGGAAGACCACCAAAAGATAATATTTGTTGAACAAGTTATGATGTAATTAAACTAACAATCATGGAAATAAACGAATTATATTCACAATGTTTCGTATTTAAGGATCAGTTATTTAACTATTACAAAAGTTTATCAAATTTGGACAATCCTACAAGTAATAAATATTTTATCACGTAAAATTTTCTTAAAGAATAGTTTACAAACCTTAAAAATATGTCAAAGACCATACTAAAAATTACCTGATTTGTGAGGACATTGTAACAATGAGAAAACACATGAGCAAATTGAAGACCATTGTCACAATTAGACCATAGAAGGAGGATAATGATGAAGATGCGACACCACGTGAGGAAAATAATGAGAAGAGATACACTTTCAAGGAGGAAAATCCTCGAGGAGAGGACGAGATTGATGAAAAAGGGGGAAGTGTCACACGGAGAGATTATGCATGTATGTAAGGAAAAAAGAAAACTAATTGTTCTATTTTCATAGGTTGTTTTAAATACCTTTCTTTATCAGTTAATCAATGTTAAAAACACCATTATACATTGAAATAATCAATGTAGAATAATGTTGTGGTATGGTATGTATATTTTGTAGAAATGACAAGATAAAATAATCACATAAAATGTTAAGGTCAAAAAAATATACAAGTAATATAATATCATTCGACAAGTTATATAAAATAATCACACACATACAAATATTACAATTAAAACACAACTACAAAACAAAAAATTATCAAAATAATATCAATTTTAAAGTTATCAAACATATCTTTAAATAAAAGGTTATGCACATGTTAATAATTCAATAATTTCATATCTTTGCATAAATTCTCAAATGTTAGTTAATTCATTTAAACATTAGTAAGGTTAAACCTAAAGACCAAACCTTACTAAAAAACTATACTTCAGCATTCGCTCACTATAACAACGTCAATACAAGTTTCAACATCAAAGCATTTAACATTTTTTTTTACCAATTTGGTCCACAATTTCTCATAGGTGGATATTAACTCAACATAACATTAACTCATTACTTATACCCCAACTTGGAATTTAAACAAACTTTGCATCCCTTACATTTATCTTACTTATACCCTAAGGAATCTAGAGATTTGTGAAGAGGATAAAGTATCATAAAAACTTCATGATAAACTAAAAAATAAACATTCTAGAAATTAAACATCTCAAAATCAAGTTCCAACTCAAAATAAATCTACTTCCTCACAAAAACAACTAATGGATAAATATTTCTAGAAGGAGAAATATAGAAATTTGAAGAGAGGAAATGCAAGATGTTACATGAGACTAACACGTAAGATTGCTAGTCTATAGTTATGCTACTCTGTTACATGACTAGTTTGTATATTCTCGAAAAATCACAAAAGGAATTAAGAGTTTCTGTTTTGCTTTTGGAAAAAGAATAAAAAATGTAAAAGAAGATTTGAAACAAAGAGGGAGAAAGTATAAGTTTATTCTCTATGGAAACGCATAAGAGTTCTTCATATTCCTAATTGCACCTCCCTTTACACTAAACCAACCACTCTTGTTTTTAATTTCAACTCGTAATCAAAAGCTCAATCTATTTTACACGCCATCACTTAAATTTTCCAACAAAATCTAAAGCTAACACTTATATCTCATATATACTACACATATATAACTAACTAAATAAATTATAGTTTTAACATAATTTAAATATCACCTTTTCAATTTATTTCAAACACTTATACTAACAAATTCTTATAAGTATTACATATGAATGTGACAACAAATTTCTTCTAAATATTTAATGCATTATATACTTAAATATTTGATCTTAAAATTATTGATTAAATAAAAATAAATTTACTTTTAATATTCAAGACCATTGTATATATTTAGAACTTGTACCTTTACGGTGTGTCTATTATTTAATATTTATAGTATATCGATAAATTATAAACCAAACTTTCGGCATATTTAATCTTAGATCCACCTTTTTTTATTTTGGAATGAGAATTCTAGAATCTAGCTTTTACATTCCTATTACTATTTTAGGATAAAAAGAGATGGATTCAGATTTTTATAAAATGCAGGAAAAATATCCATAAATTACGTACAAGAGTTAAGCCCAATTTTACATTTGCGTTTCTTCCTGCACCACCATATCTTCCTCTCGCACCCCATAACTTATGTTTTAAGACATTTTTTTCCTTAAGTAAAAAAATAAATCAATCCTAAATCCCACACACTTCACCTTCTTCCCAGCTTTCACCTGCGCGACACCCCAGGCACCCTAACACTTTATTTATGTTCGTTCAAGCTTTATGATCGTTCTTAACATTATTTGGGAGTGTTTCGCAGACCATATGTATGGTATAGTCATCCTGCATTAGAGATTTGTGTTTATTATGTGGTGGAAAATGTTGGTTTTTTTTTACTGGTATTTCATTGGTTTTTCAATGGCTGTTCAATGATTTGAATCTTCTATTATATTTTTCATTTTATAAATATAATTTGGATTATAGAATTTGGAAGTTATTTCCAAGTTTAGGTTTCTAGATTTTAAAATTCAAAATATTTTTTTTTAAAAAATACATTTTATATTGAAGAATCCAAAAAGTATTTCTGGATCTGGAAAAGGCTTTTGGATTTTGTAATCCATAATGTATTTGTTAAAAAAAATACATTTTGTATCCTAGAATGCATTTATTTAATAGATAAATTCTAGATTGTAAAATCTAGAAGTCATTTTCGAATTTGATAAATTCTCCAATCCATAATGTGTTTTTTTAACAAATTTGAATTACACAATCCAAAATACAATCAAAACCACACCAGAACCTATACCAGAAACGAAAAAACTCATTATAAACATGCATGTCTGATTATAACCACCACGACAAATAACCACAAACCACCTTGCAACTCATGACAAAAGCAACCATCGATCTTCACCAAGATTTTCACGCACTTAACCCACTCACCTCCATACAAAAAAAGTCCATAAAATTTAATTGATTTACATAAGAGTATTTCTAAAATTAAATAAGTTATGAGGGTGCCAAAAAAATATGGAGACACAGGAAGAAACACCCCCTGTCAATATACATTGGACAAGAGAAATAAGTACTGTAATTAAGGCATTTCATTATGCACCCTATGATTGGATTGTGCACCGCCATTTGTAAAATGGCTAAAGTACCCTCAAGTTAATTTATATACAACCTTACTTTCATTTCTCACCCACCTTTTTTCTTCTTCATCCACTAGTGCACCCTTTCATTTGTTATGCTTTTGTGTAAGTCCCTATAAGACTAATATTTGTTGAGATTATTAGAGTCTAAGTTCAAGAGGGGTGAATTGGACTTAGAAAAATTTCACATAGAATACTATTTAAGAAATCCTAACAAAAAAGAATAGATTGATTTAAGAAAAAACATATTTATTTCCTGATTTCAATAACCAGTTTCGAAAATATAACAAATTAGTTTTAGAATCAACAGATTTTATTTATGACTTATCAGTTCTAGATTTTTGTCCAGAGAAGCAATTGGAAACAATGTTTAGACCTTTAACACAAAGATTTAACAAAGAAACACTTTGATGATTAAAATCAAGAGATACAAAATTTTTAATATGATTTTCAAACCATTACCTTTAACACAATCAGTTTAGAAAGATTTCACTTGAAACAATTTTGTTAAAGTGATTTTAACTGCAGAATTTAAATTCAGCAAGCAACTTTCAAAAGCCTATTCGAAAACAGTTTCAAAATGATAGAAGCTTGAACTAGATTGTTTATTTGAATTTTAAAACATGTATTACTTAGCCCAAGATTAAAGATACTTTGAATTTTAAGAAAGATTAAGGCCTTATCAGAATCTTGAAAAACAGAATATGATTTAACCCAACAACAGTTAAAACAACGGATTCAATTATGAAACAACAGGTTTATTTTATCACAAATTTCCATATTTCAGTTTTAAAGCAGTGATCATGAAAAGAGAACGGCACACACAGATTTATACTGGTTCACTCAATAAGAGCTACATCCAGTCCCACCTTATACCAAGATGGATTCCACTAAAGCAAAGCAATCTTTACAAAACCTCTTAGTTCTTGAACCCTCCAAGAACCAAGATCACAAGCTAAAACACATTATTTCAGCAACACTCTAACTTCTAAAAACCCTATCAAGAAGTACAACCAAGAACACTTTTACAAAAGGAAAGGTTTAGGAAAGAAAATACCTTGATTGCAGATACAAGAGTTTGAATCAGGACCCTCACAACTGCATTACTTAACATAACCACTTTCTGATTAGTTGAAAACTGAAAGTGTGAACAAATAGGTTGAAACTAAATTTTGAAAAAGATTACAATTTTGAAGCAATACCAAATAATCAATTGTTTTGTCAAACAATATATTAAATTTTTGTGTTGTAACACAGTTTTTAAAAACTTGGAGCAGTTTCTTAAAACTATTTTTAAGAGATCCTTGTGCTTAATCTCATCATTATGGCTGTGAGTTATAAGGTAGATTCAGAGTGCAAAAGGCTATTTAAACAACTCTATCCTAACTAAAACCATGAATTACATTTTTTCATAAATCTTCAAACAAGTTGTCTTCATCAAACATATCTTCATGGAAGTTGAGTAGAACATAAACTCCTATTTTTTTGTCGTTTCTCACTTGCTCTGTTCCACTCCTAAAGAAAAAAAAAACAAGTGAAAGACAACTTCATTATTTATACCAATTTCTCACCTATTTTGTTCCATTTTTAAAGAAAAAATGTAACTCTCTCTTGGCACACATGATGTAAAATATTAGTTTCATTGTATAGTATCTCTTATACATGTTCTCTTACTATATTATTATGTATGAGAAAATTAAAACTTAATTAAACCCATTTTATCTAGAGATTTGACTTTTGATTATATTGTTCTTCTTGGGCACCTCATTTCCTTTATTTAATCCTTGAAAACATTGATTCGCTCCAAATATTTTATAATGCCTTTGCAAATGTAAAAAAAATGTCACAAACTTTTGTTTCTAAGCACACATGAATCCTAAACTTGTTTACAATATTCCAAAAAAAAAGTATTAGCTTGACTAGGAGTCATAAGATTTGCAATTTCTTTTCTTATCCTATCGTGTATAACACAATGAAAGAATGTTTTACAATCTATATTTGTTTCATAGGAATGAGAAACTAGTAACCATGTCAGTAACAAAATAATTTGGTAGTTAAAATCTTGGTAGCTAATTAGGTACCAATTTAGAAACTACTTATCAATAATAGAAACTAATTTAGAAACCAGCATTAGTGCAAAATGTAGAAATAACTACTGTTTATTATGTGCACTTTACGATCAGACGCAGTCTTTAAAAACGCGGTGACATTTTTGAAATTAAGTTCATTTACAAATGTGGCTAATAGCCGCATTCATAAATCAAAGCGCTTGATTTATGAATGCGGATATTACAAATAGCCACATTTGTAAATAATTTTTTACCCTAATTTCTGAAGCGCGCTACTTACACTTTCTTATTTTCTTTCTCCTCTTTGCGTTTCGCGTTTACACTGTTTTTGCTCGCGTTTGCGCTTCACGTTCATCTCTTCTTATGCAACTTCATTCATTTTGTATTCGTGCCTTTGAAAGTTTGTTCGAGCTCTCTTTCTTCTTCACCAATGGTATATAAATCTTTTTCATTTTTCTTACTTTGTTTGGTTTCTTGTATTGCTCAAAGTAATGTTTCATTGCCTTCGTCGATTCTTCTGTGGTTTTTGGTTTGCTCCATCGCTGCTTCAGCGTCCGTTGCCGCCGCCGTTGTTGGCGCTCTCTTGCCACTCTTCAGCAACATTGCCTTCACACACAAGGTTGGTGGTATTTTAAATTTTTTGATTTTTTTTTTAATGTTATGAATTGTTTTTTTTGTTATGTAATATAATTTTTATTTTTTAAAATTTATATTATTTAGTATTTATTATAATTTGTATTTATATTATGTTAGTTGTTAGTTTAGAATAAAATTATCGAGTTTGTATTGTGTACGAGGATGTTCGACCCTCGGCAAACGCGTGACATAGAACACTGATTAGAAAACACCTGAATGACTATTTCAGAATATAATGGATCGAAATTGGATTAATTCTCTTCGCATAAGTGATGAGTACGAAAGAGGAGTAGAAGAATTTATACAATTTGTGCACGTAACGCGATTAATAGTGGTCATGATGGAGCAAAGATCAGGTGTTCGTGCGTTAACTGTTTAAATGGAATGTTAAGATAATGAGGGAGCACTTGCTATGTGATGGGTTTCCTCAATCTTATAAAACTTGGACATGGCATGGCGAATTGTTAAATTTACCATGTGTTTCCGTAACTGAAGAATATGTGGGGTCCACCATGGATGATGCAGTACATGATGATGTAGATGATGATCGATTGGAGGACATGATTCGTGATGTGGGAGCTCAGTCTTTTGTAGAAGCGCATGAATATGGAAGTATGTCAAGCGATGTAGAGACTCAATTGTATCCTGGATCAACTAATTTCACACGGTTGTCGGCGATGTTAAGATTGATGAATTTGAAGGCAATAAATGGATGGACTGATAAAAGCTTCACAGAATTGCTTCAGTTGTTGAAGGATAAGCTTCCATCTACCTAATCGTAATTATGAGGCCAAAAAGATTCTTTGTCCAATGGTTATGGAGTATAAAAAGATACATGCATGTCTTAATGATTGTATATTATACCGGAAAGATTTTGAATTGTTGAAAAGTTGTCTGAGGTGTGGGTTATCACGTTATAAGTTGAAACAAAAAGATGAGGATATTATTGAAGATATAGAAAAGCATGAACCCTCAATGAAGGTTATGTGGTATCTTCCCATCATTCCAAGGATGAAGCGTTTGTTTGCAAACCCAAACGATGCTAAAAATCTTAGATGACATGCAGATGAGAGGAAATGTGATGGCATGTACTGACATCTAGTTGATTCTATTTAGTGGAAGAAATTTGATGATGAGTTTCCAGAGTTTGGTAAAGAATCAAGAAATATCCGACTTGGTTTAGCTACAAACAGAATGAATTTGTTTGTTAATATGAGTACAAGTCACAGTTCATGGTCTGTTTTACTAGTTATTTACAACTTACCTCCTAGATTGTGCATGAAACGAAAATACATGGTGATGTCTATGATGATATCTGGTCCAAAACAGCCAAGGAATGACATAGATGTTTATCTAAGTCCCCTAATTGAAGATTTGATGTTAATGTGGGATTAGGGTGTTGAAGTATTTGACGGATTTGCTAATGAAATTTTCAAGTTGGATGCCATGTTATTTTGCACCATCAATGACTTTCTAGCATATGGTAACTTATCAGGTTATAGTGTTAAGGGTCATAAAGCATGTCCAATATGCGAAGAAGAAAATGCTTCAAAACAATTGAAACATGGAATGAAGACAATATATCTTCGGCATCGGAGGTTTCTTAGAAGTCATCATCCTTACAGAAGGTTGAAAAAAGCCTTTAATGGACACAAAAAGACTAGTGGTCCACCAACTCCATTAACTAGTGTTGAGGTTTACTAAAAGGTAAATAACATAGACCACACCTTTGGTAAGTAAAAAAAAAAGTCATCTGTGACAAACATTTGGAAGAAAAAATCAATCTTCTTTGATCTTCCGTACTGGTAGAGGTTAGAAGTCAGACATTGTATAGATGTAATGCATGTTGAGAAGAATGTGTGTGATAGCTTAATTGGTACACTTCTTAGCATTAACAAGAAGACGAAGGATGGTCTAAATGCTCGTTTAGATTTGATTAAGATGAACATACGAGGCGAGTTGGCACCCATAGAAATGGGTAAGCGTACATATTTGCCCCCAGCCTGTTACACCATGTCAAAAGATGAAAAAAAATAGTTTTTGTCAATGTCTAAAGGGTGTGAAAGTCCCACAAGGACATTCCTCAAATGTGAAGATCCCAGTGTCAATGCAAGATTTGAAGTTAATTGGGTTGAAGACTCATGATTGCCACTTCTTGATGCAACAGTTGTTGTCGATAGCTATTCGTGGGATCTTACCAAAAAATGTTAGACATACCATAACCCGTTTGTGCTCATTCTTTTCTTACATCTATTGTAAAGTCATTGATCCATTAAAACTAGATGAACTTCAAGATGAAATTGTTGTTATCTTGTGTGAATTAGAGATGTTTTTTCCTCCATCTTTTTTTGACATCATGATTCATCTAGTTGTGCATCTGGTAAGAGAGGTTAGATTGTGTGGACTAGTGTACTTAAGATGGATGTATCCTATTGAGCGGTATATGAAAATTTTGAAAGGTTATGTGAAAAATCATTATCGTCTAGAAGCTTCAATGATTGAAAAATACATAGCTGAAGAAAGTATTGAATTTTGTTCAGAGTACATGTCAAAAGCAAATCCAATAGGTCTTCTAGCTAATTCATGGCACCACAGGCATTCTACAAGTAAATGTTTACATGGTGTGAATATTGTAAGCAAATCTCGATCAAAAGTCTTGCAAGCACATTTGTATATATTGAATAACACATAAATTTATACCTTACATAGAAGCTTATAAAGCCATTGTGAAGGCAAATAACCCAAGACAAGCAGAGAAATGGGTCTTGATGGAACATAATAGAACTTTCATTCCTTGGTTTAAAGACGAGGTGTTAAAGGATTCAACGGTATCGAAGACCTTGACCTGGTTGGCTGATGGATTGAAGTTTGATGTCATTTCTTGTAAAGCATACGAAGTGAATAATTGTATATTTTACACGAAGTCTATGGATGAAAAGAGTACAATTCAAAATTTTGGTGTTACTCTTGAAGCCGAGTCAATGCATTTTTCCACTTCGAAAGATACAAATCCTGTACTTGGACCAATGGCATACTATGGGTTTATAAAAGTGATATGGGAGGTTGACTATACTAAGTTTTCCATTCTAGTTTTCAAGTGTAAATGGGTTGACAATAAAAGTGGGGTTAAAATTCATGAATCAGGATTCACACTAGTGGACTTTTGAAAGATAGGGTATCGAGATGAGCCATTTATAATGGTTCAACAAGCATATCAGGTTTTCTACATGAAAGATCCTACGTCAGAACATTGGTATGTCGTTTTACACGGGAAAAAAACAAGGGGAGGTCATAGATGATATTGAAAATGGTGACCTTCTGATATGAACCCAAGAACATGATATGGATATGATATGAACATGTTATGGATTCAATAAGAGTTGGAATATGATTAGGCACTTTTTAAGAATTGGATCAATGTTCTTAATCATTCAAGAACTCACCAAATCACAAGAACCAAGCCAAACTCACA
>Ga0123342_1001201_pt1 | contig 43395 bp, 16 predicted proteins | sample Turbeawhitnodule_FD_89960 | JGI IMG/M metagenome (GOLD analysis project Ga0123342, IMG submission 89960) | Root nodule microbial communities of legume samples collected from Mexico - Turtle bean Mexico white nodule | ecosystem: Host-associated > Plants > Roots > Nodule | place: Mexico: Nepantla...
CCAATGTTATTGAAATGGAAGAATGTCAATAATGTTTATGTTTAATGTTTTTTAATTAATGTTTATGTTTATGTTTTATGTTTTGGAATTAGGTATGTTTAATGTTTTGGAAGTGGAAGAATAATGATATTTGATATTTATGTTAAGTTTAATTTTTTGATGTTTGACTATGTTTGAAAAGGAAGAAATTTTTTTTTGGATTTGATAGTAACAAATATATAGGTTTAATTTGACAATTTTTTAAGAACAAAATATAAAAAAATAATATTTAATTTTAAAAAAAAACGTGGGCTGGCCCACAAACCCACGGGCCAGCTCTTATGCGGAACGAGTCGGGAATTCTAACTCGCAATAACTTTGCGGGACGGGCCAACCCGTCCCACATTTTTGCGGGCCAAGTGCGGGGCGGGCTGGCCCACTTTGCCACCCCTAATGAGATGGCAGAAAAAAATGATAAAACCGTATTGGAGGTGTAGGAAGAAAGAGTCTACCGTGACAATTATATTATTATTGAGGTAGGTGCATTTTTTAAAAAGTTTATTATCACTTGGATTTACAAACAATGGATTATTCAAAAATTTCATTCTACAATTGTTATTTAACTATTTGCAATGATATATAATATATCGAGTATATTATGAAAATAATCTCAATGGAATTTCAAAAGGTTATCATAATTAATATTTATTATTTAAAATAAGTTTTAAATTTCTCTATAATTTTCTCATTCAATCGTATTATATAGCTATTTATGGGCATAGTAGTTATTCTACTACCGATACCCAAACATCAACCCAAATAATGTTGAAATTATAAGATAAAATTTTAAACATAAATGTAATTAAAGAAATTAATATCTTAAAATTTTAAATTAATTTATCAGATTATATTACAGAAACATTAAATAAATAATTTAATATTAAAAAATAAAGATTGTTACATAATTTTTTAGAATCAATATAACATAACATTAAATAAAACAGTTTTTCTGATATATTAGTCACATTATATAACACTATTAATGAATTAATATCCAAATGACAAAATGATAAATTAAAATTTTAAAATTTATTTAGTTTATATTCACGAAAGTAATAAAATTTATAAAATTAGAAAACAGTAATAAAGTTTACCAAATTAAGACTTCAATAGTAAAATTTGTTAACATAAAATATTCAGTTTTAAAACATAAATGATTTAAAATATAACAATATTCACTTTAGACTGAATCAAATCATATTGACACCGTATGTATACCCTTTAGTAATGATCGTCGATTAAAATTAAAATAAGTATAATTTAAAAATTCTCATAAAATTTTAAAATTCAATAGTAAAATTTGTAAAAGTGTACAAGTTTGGTGCTAAAGTATGGTATTGCAGAGACACTTTGAAAGTAACTTTCATATAGGAATTCAAATGGCTGGCAAGTTCTTCAAGGCCATTTTCATAAAGGAACATAGGACTTAAGAAATTAGAATAAAAAAAGAAACTAGCCTGGTACAGAATTAAATACCCTATTATGGGTAGCTACTAAAAGGTTCTCAGCTTATCATAGAGATTACAATGGTTTTCATCTTCTATGTCAAAATTTTAAAACTATCCATGAATCAAGATAAAAAGCACACAGGAGCTCTTAAATAGCTTCAATACAACCTACAAAAAGCAAAAACAACCAAGGTTATTATTGCATTACGCAAACTTACAATCCACAAAACTCATGCAAAACATGCACAAAAGTATGTTAGTAAGTTACACTGATTTTCAACAAAACTTTTTTCTATTTATTAATTTCGTAATCACTATCACAAGGTAGAGGTTAAAACCAAACATGACTCGATCAGATGAAACCAAATGTCAAATTTGTGAAAATGACACCTTTATCAACTTTTCACAATTAAAATTCTAATCAAGTCATATTATCCTGCAGAATTTTTAAACTAATTTTGAAAAAATTTGTATGTACTTGAGTAACAAGATTTACTTATGTCATACAAATATATATTATGAGGAAGGATCAAGTTATAAGAGTAATTCTGAAAGAGTTACTCACCATCTTGCAATTCTTTTTTCTTAAAATTTAATGGTTAAGATTGATTACTCATTATAACCATAAGACATCAAGAAAATAAACAAGAGAGAATAGAGGTTACCTTTTCAGAATTATTCTTAGAGTGACTTAATCTCTCTTCACATATATAATTTTAAACTTTTGGTTGTTTCAATCAAATTTAACTCTTGAGGTCTTGTCAAAAGCTCCTAAAGGTACCACTTTGCCAAATTTGACACTAAATATCACCTGATGTTATCTTGTATATATGTTCACATATCGAAACAGCATTAAATCTTACATTTATAAGAATTTTCCATATCTTTGTATCTTTATGATATCAAGCATCCAAACTTCATAGGTACATACGAATGGTAAACCAAAATGCCATGATATACCGAATTAGTAACTTTCTAGATCAAGAAGTCAAATAGAACATTTATTTTTTAAAGTCAAGGTTCCCTGTTCCCTCAAAGTACATGGTCTATTTAAAAATTCCGAAATAGTTAAAGGACCAACAACAAAAAAACTAGTAACATGTTTCCTAAACTATTTGAAATTTTCAAATAGGTCCTATTAAGCACTATCATTGATCAGGAATATTACATCTACTTTTGGTTAAAACTACAGGACCTGCTTACAAAGTTTCGAAGTATAGAGATATTTAAAAATCCATATCAGAGACTAACAGATCAATTTGACATTCTTAACTAAAACCTTGATAGTTATATTTCCAAAATAAGAAACCAGTGGATGTAATGTACAGCGTGAAGATGTAATGTACAGCGTGAAGATGCAATGTAAGAATTCATGCTGCAAATAAATGAGATATCATTACCATTCTTTACTTGGAGTCATATTCTACGCTTTTTCCCAAGCTTTCCTTTACCACGGCGCTTGTTTTTAGCTATTTTCAATTTCTTTTTCATTTTCTTCCCTATTCCACCAGTAGGTTTTAAGGAACCCATGTTTTTATTGCTGTCAGCCATCTCCACATCTGAAAATTTCAAAAGCAAATAGGGGATATTAGATTTTTTTATTGCAAGGTAATCAGAAGACAATAAATACTAAAAAGAAAGCATGGATTTGGGATTTTTCTTTTAGAAAAATAATTTGATTATGCAACATAGCTTTGACAAGCATATGGTTGGTGTTCAGAAAGATAACAGATGATGAGCAGGGTAAAGCAACACCATCTTTTAAACACAGCTCCGATCAGCATGAAGAAAAGAAACCACGGGTTTCATTCTTGGCTTACTCATGTAGAGCATAGTAACAAATAGCATAAGATCAATTCCACTCTAATCAATCTCGACATATATACAAATAACATTATCACAATAACCAACATATAATCAGAACTATTAAGGAAATTCATTTCAATCCGCAAATGTCACATATACAAAGCAGAGGGAAGGTACCCATGGTGTTGCTAGTCAAAGTGGCCACATCCATGGCATTATTTGATTTGGAAGGAACCTCCAACTTCGGTGCAGCAAGGGCAGCCTCCTGGACAGCTAGCTTAGCAGCTTCTTTCTTGTCATAGAAAGGTTCAACAATCTCCCTTCGAATTGCCCTCAGCCTCTTCTCCTTCTTTGATCTCAAAGACTTTGCCATTCTCTTCTCCTTTCTTTCACCTTGCTACACTACTTCAATATGGATTTCTTCACAGTATTACTTGGGACCTGCTAAGAATAAAATTCAATATAATTAAGTATTCAATTAACTTTTCTATATAATGAATTCTAATGTTTGGAACCAACCTTACAATTTATTTGAGATAAATGTCCACTGATTTAAATAATTTAAAAATAATATAATCGGTTTGAATTTCAAATTTAAGAATAACATCTGGCGATAAATGAATTCCATGAAATCCACTACCCACTTTGAGAAAATTAAAAGCAACAGCAAGAATCATTCCAATAATTTGAATTTTGGCTATTATATTTTTTTTAACCAGACAAAAAATTCTGTATTTTAAATTCGACAAAGACGCCATAAAATTGATCAAACTAAACACAAAGGTGGTAGGAGGAAAATTAGATAAAATGAATTAACCTAACACTAACACGAGCTCAGAAGGCAAACATGAAACATGTAAAATTAAAAAAAAATCTGATGACAATCAAACTCCTTCACCAATGTACCCAAAACCATAATATTCCACCAAACTTTACAAAAACTAATCTTGAAGAAGTCCGACATTTTTCCCTTTAAAAAGGCCAAAATTAAACATGAAATTTAATATAAAGAGAAAGAACACAAAATAAGGATGTTTGTTTACCTGGCTTGGTTTGGTTGGTGGAGACGACAGAACAGCACCTGAAACGAATGCAAACTCCGACTGCCACTCCGCTTTACGAAGGAGGCTGTGTTTGTTGTCTGTGGCTTTGTTAGGGTTTAATATATGAGAAGGGAAATTGCACGAGGACATAATAGTCTTTTACACCAAATAAACTATTGGTGGGCCGATCTTAATATGTGAAATTGGGATGGGCTATTGGCCCAATCCTTCATTTTTCAAGCCCTGTTCCATTCTTCCTTTAACGAAAAGGATATCTCCTAACTTAGAAAAAAAAAAACTGTGGAAAATAAAATTAAAAAAAATCTTAATATTTTAAAAATTTAAAAATTCAAATAATTTTTTTCACAAATTATTGATTGTAATGAGATTCTTTTATTTCTAAAATTATGTCTTTGTATTTTTACTGTGTTATTGTGTTCTTATTTAGACTAAACTTGATACATTGCAACACCATTTATTTTATTATGCATATATGCAAACTAAGTTTGAATATATTTAATATAAAATTATTTTTATTTATCTTGTTGTTTTTTAATTCAAATTGGAAAAATTATATATCTTATATTTTTTATAACTACCTCATAATGTTAGCATATTTACTTAATGTTTAAATTAGTTATCTCATAATATTATTACCATATCAAATTTAAATCTAAAATATTTATCTCTTCACATCTATATAATTAATTTGAAAATAAATTTCTTTATTTTTTAATATATCAAATTAATTCTTGATTATTTTTATCTAATCATCATTTCAAGTACGAATTTTTTAAAATTTAAAGTTTTTCATAATATTTAAAAAAATAAATAAAATAAAGTATATATATCATTAAAAAATCATTAAATATAAACAAATTTTAGAGACAAAAAATAATTAATTACTATATTAATTAAATTAAATACTATACAAAAATTATTACTATCTAAAATAAATTTAATTATTAATAAAATTTATAAACTAGTTTTTAAATTGATATTTAATTGATTTTTAAATTTTATTACTAAGCTTTTAGTTATTAATTAATTTAAATTTTAAATTTGGTAGCTAATTTTTGTAGTCTATAAAATTTTTGTAGTTAACTAAATATCAATTTAGAAAGTAATTTATAAATTTTATTAAGAATAAAATTATTTTAAATACTAATAATTTTTTTCTCTAAAATAATAATTAATTTAGTTAATATAGTGATTAATTATTTTTTATTTTTAAAATTGATTTCTATTTAATGATTTTTTAATAAAAAAATATTTACTGAAAAATTATTGTATAATATATATTTTTTCTATGACTTTTATAAAATGAAGTTTGGGAACTTGTTATGTATACACCTAATACAAAATTAATTGGAACCAAGTAGATATTCACAAACAAAAGAATTATTAAGGAATAGTAACTAGAAATAAGATAAAGCTAGTACCTAAAGGATATAATCAATATAGGAAGGGATATAATGAAGAAAATATTTGGAAGTTTAATTCACTTCAAAAAAAAATTTAAATTATATATATATATTAGAAAAATATATAGATATATGTTTCACTTATATATAAAAAAATGAATCACATTGAAAATATATATTATTAAAAAATTAATTATTTAAAAGGAATATTGTAACGATAATAAGATAACATTCATTATAATATGATGGGTTGGTGTAATGGTTTAACTTTGTAGAGATCCATTAAAAAACTATATTCAATCTGCTGTGCATATAAAAGCTCTTCAAGATATCTACTATCGTAATACCCAAACCATATTAATATTAAATAGTTTTAAAACAGTTAATATTCACTTCCAGATGCATCAAATGTAATGATAAAGCCAATGTTATTATTTTCTTTAACACTTCAATTATAATCCTCATACATATAATTTAATAAAACTATATTATTTAATAGTAATATTCAAATACAATAAGATTAAAACTATCAATGCTCCCCAAATATTATGGCACCCTTTAGACACAATATCCCATGATAAAAACTATTTATTTGTACCTATGTAATAATAGTTTTATGAAAATAAAAAAATTGCAAAATTGATTATATAATATAAGAAATAGGATAAATCTGCTCGATAAATATATTATTACAAAATTAAGAATCATAATAAATATCTCCTATAACCGTGTATATTTGAATCATTCTAATTTTGTAATAATATATTTTATTGAGCATATCTCTCCTAATTTTTCATATTCCAAAATTCGTTGCAAAATATAATGTGAACAAATAGGATCTCAATAAAATATATTATTACCAAATTATGAATCATGATAAATACCTGTTATCACAGTCCATATTTGAATTATCTTAATTTTGTAATAATATATTTTGTTGAACAGACCCTCCTAATTTTTTCATATTATATTATGCAATAAATTTTATTTTTTTATTTTATTTTCAGAAACTATTATTACATGAGCTACAAATAAATATACACTATCTCTAGTTTTTTTTCCATCAATTTTCAAAGTGGGATGGATTTTTTTTTTCATATGTAGATATTTGTATATAATTACATATTTTTGTGTAGTGAGTGTTGAATGTCTAATCATTAAGTTGGGTACTGAAAAATTATATATATGTATATATATAAATTAATTATAGTGACTTAAATATCAATATTATATTCTAATAATTAAATTAACAGTTAATAATATACATATAAAGATATTTTAATTGCATACAGAGTGAGTAAGAAAAGAAAAAGGAGAGGAAAGTGTAGTGGTTATCAATTAAGTATGGGTAGTTTGGAATTTTTTTTATGAGGGTCTCTAAACTAATTTTTTTATTAATTGAGTCTTTAAATTAAAAAAAAAAAAAGTAAAGTCTTGAAATTCGTTTATGAAAAGTGAAATAGTGAAAGGAAAAAAATCACAATTGTGAAGTTTTAAAATTTCAAAATTTAAAATATAACTTTGATGCTCCTTTAATTTTAACCAATATTGATAAATTTTAATAAATATGGGTAAATATTAAATAACTAATTGTTTTTCTGATTAAAAATTCTGAAATAATTAAATGCTTTAGCAAATTCTTTTTATTAATATTAAAGCAACCACGTGAAAGAATTTGAACTAGAACCATTCGTTTATTGGGTGAAGATGGGTTTAGCAGCACCTTATTCCGTTGGAACAAGTCTCCCTTCCATTCAACGCCTTCCTTCCTTCAAACCCCAAAACTGTAACAATTATTCACAAACTGTTAGTTTCCATCGTCATGTGGAATGTGCTGTGCAAATCCAACCACCACCAGCACCACCCACTGTAACGGTGGCACGGGACGAGAGCCTGGTGAAGAGAAGAACTGTCATAAGCCTTCTTGCACTTGATGCTGTTCTTGCTTATTCTTCCCCAAATTCATCACCAGCAGCTGAAATTCCATGTGAATTTCAAGTGGCACCTTCTGGTCTTGCCTTCTGTGATAAACTTCTGGGAGCAGGTCCTCAGGCAGTCAAGGGACAACTTATTAAGGTATTTTCATTTAGATTTGATCATGCTTTCGAGCTGTAAAAACTTTTAGATTCTCAATATATTAGAAATAAAACTCAAAAACTTACTACAATTTGTTATTAGATAACATTATAAAATGTTTTATTTGAAATTATTAATATGTATATCCTATTTACTCTTTTCATATGGTTTTAATAATGATATAGTTGGAGTTTCTTAGAAATATGATTAAAATAGAGTAGGTAAGTCATGAGTGCAAGCCTGCATTTTTGTGTGAAATCTACTTCATTTTTATGAGTTGAATTTAACTAAAATCTATTCTTAGAATGTTTCAAAATCTAATATAATAAAATTTATTTGAACTTGTTGAGTTGGAAGACAATTTGTTACCAAATATATTATATGTGATACATTCAACTTAATGCATTCAAGGTGGCATGGCACAAAAAATATTGTGGTAGTGAAGGTTCACATAGAACCTGTGTTGAGCTAGGGTGTTTTGGTCATTTACTGACATTATCCACTTTGGGTAAAGTCCTATGTTATGTTTGACCAATATGCTATCTTCCAGGCGCATTATGTGGGGAGATTGGAGAATGGGAAAGTTTTTGATAGCAGCTATAATCGTGGCAAGCCACTAACGTTTCGCGTTGGTGTTGGAGAGGTATGATTGCTAATGTTTTACAGTTTTTTTATACACTGTAACTATAAGCAGCAACATACAGCACTGATGAGATGACAACTAATTATAAACTATGTGTGTAATGATGATTTTTGAAGTATTTATAATAAAAAACAACAAATTTATCATATGATTGTTTGTTATAAGTCATAGTATGAAAATTTCTCTCTAGGATAGATATAACTGGTGAAATCAGATATGGAATTGCTTCTTAAGAATTGTTTGCTAATGAAAACCAAGAGTAAGTTTCCATGTTTATTTAATCAGCGCCACCAATCATAAGTAGTCATATTAGAGTACCTTTTCTGTACAGTCTTGTTCAGGAATTAAAAGTTATCCATGAATCAAATAGGTGATTAAAGGTTGGGATGAAGGCATTATTGGAGGTGATGGAGTTCCTCCCATGCTTGCAGGTACTTTTTTTATCGGTGTCAATTCATTCTTTTTTGACAGGCCAAGGTAAAATTGTTTACTTTTTCGTAACATAGGAGGGAAACGTACCCTGAAGATTCCTCCAGAACTTGGATATGGATCAAGAGGGGCTGGTTGTCGAGGAGGCAAGTACTTCTTTCCTTTTATTTTCTGCTGCTAAACAATACTTTTTCTTTTGACATTATATATCCTAGGGAAAACTACTGGCTACTTTAGTTTAAGATGTGCTTAATTTTGAATATACAAGAGCTTGGTGTGATGATTGTAGCACTCTGCAAGTGACATAACAAAGCAGAATAAGATAAGAGAACGGACTCAATGCATCTATATTTTTCTGTTTTTTTAACTTCGCAGTGCAGGAGAATAAACAAGAAAAATGCACACTTAATGTAATGTTATGAAAAGAATAATTGTCAGGAAGTTTTCTTAATGGTGGCTTTGCTTAACATTACAAGATAGTAGCTGCTAACATATTTCTGTTTAACTCACATGAACTTGTTAAATATATAATTTTCAAAAGTTATTTCTCAATAAGAGAGAAATTGTAACCATTGAATTTTAAGTTCTTAAAGAAAGATCATTTGTGCAAACACCATGCCAATTTTAATTTCTGTGTAGAAAGATGTTTATGAAACAATAGTGAAAACATATTTACAGCAAATTCTGTAAAGAAGCTGGAACCAAGGAAAGCATGCCAAGCTACTGTAGCCTAGATCTAAACTGCTACTAGGGTTTAGCGGGTAATCAGACTAGTGGTAATCTTCAGAATTATGCATTGCCTTATGGACAAGGAAACTTTTCACATATTCTTTTTCTGCATGGTTTTTTATTTTTAACATTTTTCTTAGGCAAGAAAAACTTATACATAGTTTGATTCAGGTTCATGTATCATTCCTCCTGATTCAGTGCTATTGTTCGATGTGGAGTTCGTTAGCCAAGCATGATTTACAAAGCCATGAGGTGGAAAATTTCCTTCTTTTCCTTTGGAGTTTTGAGCATAGATTACATATAGTTGAAATTCTAAAATTAAATGTTAAACTTAAAGTTGCTGGAGAAATTCATAACTAAGTAATTAACATGCTATTTTATTGATTATCCAGCTTTGATTTCATTAGCATAGAAATTTTACCCGAAAGTTGAACAGCTACGAGCTGCAGTTCAGCACTGAAAAAACTTATCTGAAGTTCAAACTAAGAGGGTGAATAACTGTGAAGAAAATGGAAATAAGCAAATAAAGGAAACAATCAGTAAAAGGAAAGCTGTCAAAGTACTTTGATTGCTTTTGGCAAAGCAAGAAACCAGTTCTTTTTATCTCTTTTTATGTATGAAAAACACTCTCCCGAGTCCTAGTGTTACAAAGCAGTTAAATTGATTCCTAATAACTTATTAAAGTGACAAGACCCCTGCAATCAAAAGTGAAGGCCAAATCATGTCGCATTGCCTAAAGAGATCTAGCGTACCGACTCTTACTAGTCGTGTTCTTAGATTTGAAACTTAAATTTGTTTCCTGTTTTGAAGTTCATATGGTAAAAAAAAAGGTAAAAACAGAAAACAATAAAAAGCTGTTTTCACTATTTCATATACAAACTTTTGAAAATAATATAACAAAGGGAAAATAGAAAACAATTTTCTCAGACTAAATAGCCTCTAATTTTTAGTTTCATGTATGAGGTCGAAAATGTCCTTCCATGCATTGTTTCCATGACATTTGACATCGAATTCAGTACGCGGAACTGACAAATTGTTTGAAATGTGGACGCATTTCATCCCACAAAATGTAAAAGGACAGCTTATGATGCCTATCACTTTGGAATCTTAGCTTTATCCCAACTTTTGAAATCATGATTCAAGAGTGTACCAATATAGGTACCAAAAACAAAATACACAACTTAGACAAGGAAAAACAACAAAATTAACCAGTAAATTTTCCAATTAAGTTTGTCAGTTTCTGATGATTAATGAAAAAGATAGGTATGTATGTACTATACTACCACTATCCAACAAGAAGAAAGAGACACCGGATGGAGATATATACAAGAGTTGAGTAAGTTTGCCATGGTCTGCTTCAGTTTTAAAGGAATGGGACAAAGGGTACCAAGGGAGTTCCATAGAAAGTGATGAGGATATTTTGGGGTATTGAGGAAAAAAGATATTGACCCTTCAAACGCTACTTTGGATGCCAATTCCATGTAAACTTTTTCACACAAAACAATGGTGGTGTGGTGGTTGAGGATCATTTCATGCTCTTTCCCTACATTTCTTCTTTCACTACAGTGTGCACTGAGCACCCTCATCGTAAACAAAAGGATCCGAAACCATTACAAATTTGAACCATCAAATAATTCACTCCCGTACCCTCATTGCTTTCTATCCAATAACATAGCATGATGATGGCAACAAGTATAGAATCTCATATACATATATCCTCTCATTTTTAAATCATTGGTACATGATCATGCTTTCAATTTCATAACAACAATGTGAACAAAGACTTCACTGATATCAAACCACTTTGAAGCCTTGGAAATCCAAAATAATCCTTTGCAAATGGACAAAAACAAAACCCAAAAGAGGGGGAAAAGAAAAAGTTTAAAAAAATGTGAAAGCCATAAACCATGGTTGGTAACAATACTTTTTCTTTCCATGTTCATCTTGTGGATCTTCTTTCTTCTACTACTGAATTTACCTGTTTGAAATGGGATTTGGACCACTGGGGACTTCATGTGCGCTGACATTGAAGATCCTGTTTGGAGATTGAGAGTGCTCTCTCTTTGGAACATGAATGCTGCCTTTGCCCGTTTCTCCTACTGCCATATCCTTTGAATTTTGTTCACTGTCTTCCCTTGCTGAAGCAACTACCTTGGTGTTGCTCTTCTTGGGACCCTCTTTGTTTGATGTTGAAGGAGAGAAGTTGTGTTCTAGCATGGCCATGGTGAAGTGAGAAAGTAGGAGCAAAGAGATGAAGAGGACCATGTAAGTGGAGAAGGAAGATGCTGTATCACCAGCCATGCAAAACAAAGTGCCTTATGAAAATCATCCAAGTATGAATATGAGTGCCAAGGTGAAGTATGAATATGAAGATATGGTGAAGTATGAATATGAAAATATGGTGAAAAACTTTTTGGAGCTCAAGGTGACAGAGAAGGTAGATAATTGTTCTGGGAAGGTAGTGGGTGATATATAATGAAAAAGAAGTTTAGGTACATATAAAAGAGAGAAAGAGAAAGTCTCCTGAATATATATAAAAAGGGAAAGCAGGGATTGATGAAAATTTCTGCATGGTCATATTCAACTTCTTTGTGATGAGTGCCAATGTGATTGCAACTATGGTATTGCTATGATGGCATCCAAATCTAAAGTAAACATATCACACACACAGGTGGCAGCACACAGCAAGTGCCAAGTGGCATGTAAACACAGTTGTTATATCAGAGTAAGGGAAGAAATTTGCTTTGAACCCTATTTAACGTGCTATTAAAGTGAGAGCCAATAATGGCCCACGTAATTAACGTTATGCACATTAAATTACACAAAATAAGAACTTTTCTTAATCAAAATCCGAGTTAAAACCAACAACAAGGCTATAAAATATTGCGAGATGTCCCACAAAATATACTATGGTACGACTCACGATTGTGCTTAGCAACTAATTTCCTTTTTACTATAACAACATTTATTTTCTCGGCCGTAACTTTAACCTTTTCATTTAAACTATCACTCTTCTTTTAATCTTTTAAGTACTAATTACAAATATCAAATTCAAGTGCCAATTAAAGCTACTCATAAAAGAGAGAAGTGTAACATTTTGAACAATTATTTTAGTAATCATGAAAGAGGTAAGTAAGATAAAAAGCCAAGTACAAATTAGAAATGGTTGAAAGTAGAAACAGAGAAATATTCTTGAAACTTTGATGTAGTTACAAAATAATTTGAAAAAAAGCTTCATATCAAAATTGATTCAACAACGATAAGTAACTAAAATACATAACGTAAAAAGAACGTACAAAAGAAGAGGAAAACAAAGCAAACCGGAAACAATTATTATTGCACAACATGTTCTCAAACAATAAAAAAATAATATATATATATATATATATATATATAAATAAATAAAACATAAACAAAAAAGTTATAATTAACGAAAAATCTATAATCACCAAACTTGAAAACATTCGAAAGAAAGATTAAATATAGACAATTTGATGAATTCCTACTTCTAGTGTTGTTTCTTGACTTTTGATGAAAATGGAGTGAATGTAGGTTGCGAAAGCTTGTTTGAACTCAATAGAAGTTTCGAAAATTGAAGTGAAGTAAGGTGGATTATGACTTACTGAAATGTTAGACTTATTTACTAGGAAGAGTCTAGGGGAGACTATCAAGAAAATTACCCTAGAGAAACAAAGCTCAACCAAGTATATGGGTTGAATTTGGTAGCATAACATTATCACTCATAAATGATGACTATTTTACGGTAAGTGTACCGAGTCAGAAGTAATACTTTGTCTCTAAGAAAGAATATCGAATTCACAAGGAATAGTTATAAAATCTCAAGTATAATATTCACTAAATATAAGAAAATATGTAAAAGTTTGTTGGAAAGGTTGTTTGTATTATTAATTTGCAAGAAATTAAATAAAGAAAAGTAAAATATTTGTATGAGTTAATTGGGAAAATTGGGATTGGAGTTCATCCTTCCCACTTTTCTGTATTTTTCAAAAGCATATAATATTTAATCTAGATTGATATTGATCCACATATAAAAATCATTCATATTGATTCCCCGCATATAAAATTATTAAGAAAGTCTCCTAAATATTGATTCCTCTCATATTTATAAAAACTCTTTATCATTACGAACAAGTGTTATAAAGCAATCAACATTTCAAATTTATTCCTAACATTCAAATATGTTAAGCATTATCATTTAGGTCAGATCTTAGAAGTACTTTCCAATCAAATATAAGAATCAAAATCATGAATAGTTCAAGTTTTAAGAATAAAATAATAATGCAAATCATCAATCAAGAACTGAATATTATAGATAAATATCACCTTAATATATAAGAGTTTGAACATATTACTCTCAATCTCAAAAAGGGAAGAATTAGTCACTCATGTTGGTCATTACAAACATGAAAAGCAAGAAAAGAAGATCCAAGATGTTTCTCATTGACGGCTACCTCCTCTAGGATTTTCTATCTCTCTCTATTCTTCCAATGATGTCTAGGGTTATGTCTCATGCCTTCTATTTAACCTAATTGAGCTTGGGCTAAGTGACATCTCGCTTAAGTGAATTATTACTTGCTTAAGTGAGTTTGACGAGAAAAAACCCAACTTTACTAGAGTGAACTCGCTTGGACGAGTTCCTTTGAAGTTATCTTACTTGGACGAGTTTCAATGTTCCAACTTTCCCTTTTCATCTTGTCCTTTCTCCTTTAGTCCTTTTGTCTCCATTTTCCTCTAAATCTTGTAATTAACACAAATTTGAGAATAAATCGTTCACATTCATCTTATAATAAAAAAAATGTAAAAAAGCTGGCCCTGGGTGTGCTAGTCCCCTTCTTAGACGTCTAGGGTTTACGTTGGGCTTTAAGGAAGCTCAAATGTAATCCTAGATGGTTTATGCTACCCAAATCTATCCCTTGGCCCAAATACAAGGCCCAACATCATATTCTACTAGGCTCAAATACATGAGCCAATTATATTCTACTAGGCCCAATACATGACCCATGAAATCCTAAACTACTTTATACAATTTATTTAAACTAAAGCTTGGCCCAAAATGATGTTGACTTGTCTCTTCTGAAGTCAACTAAAACTCAGTTTTCTTATGTTCTTCTGTCCAAAGCTCAAGTAGAAGTTTTGATGACTTGGAGATCTTCTTGGGGATGTTTTGTACATTCCTTCATCCAAGAGTTGTCCTATTTATTGGCCTACAAAAGATAAATAGAAGCTCAATTAGGCCCATATGTTTTAGTAAATGCTTAAACATACTTTAGGTCTTCATCCTCCTTATCTTGTGGATATTTGTAGTACAGTTTTCATCATCCCTGCCTCTTGAGAAGGATTTATCCTCATATCTATATTGTTGTTTGAGGACAACAACCTTATTACTTTTTTAGGTTCATGTTTTCCCTCCAAGATCAAACACTCATATAAAATAAACACCAAACAAATCAATTGGTATATTTACAAGAGATTCAATAAGAATGAGGTTCTTTGAGAAATAATTAGGAAAAATATGACTTGAAAAATACATGTTCTTCTTATTAAACTGACACAAGTTCATGCTTTAGAAGCCGTTTTATTTTTATTTATTTGTTTCTTTTTCTTCTGTGGTTTTCATATTTCTTGAAACTTTTCGGTCTTTGTTGTCAACTCAACACAGGTTTTTGAAGAAAAGGGTTTCAAAAAAATTCCTTTTCTCTCTTTTTCTTTTCACTCTCTTCTTTCTTCAATCTTTTTGTTTAATTTTCCATATCTAAACTCTATCTTCCTAAGCTCTTGTCTTATGAGAGCTAGATGTTTTTCTTTTTCTCTTTTGTTTCTCATTGTTTTTTCCTCCAACACATGGGAAGGTGTCAAAGGATGAAGTATATACTTCCTATCCTTGTGAGTAAAGGTAATCTTGTTGGTATGACCCTAGTGCATGATTTTCTTATCAAATTGTCACGATCTTCCCAATAATACATGACAAGCTTTCATGGACATTACATCACATAAAACTTTATCTTGATAGTGAGATTCTATTTTTCAACCAGCCTAGTTTTGCAATAGTTACAACACGACCCATTGTCAACAATGGGAGAATATGTACTGTCAAGAATTTTACATTGTGTATGAAAAAAATTCTCGCTCTGTGATTCAAGTTTAGGCCTAAGTTGATTGTTGAGGGTTTGTTGAATTATGAACACTTCACCCTCACATGAATATGATTTCTCACTAATTTCTATCTAAATCTCTTCTCATTAGTTGCTTCATCCTGACATACTATTTATAACATTTTTAGTCCAGAGTGGTTGAAGTCCAAAGATACCTAGTTTATATTTTTTAGAAATATCCTCCTTAGTAAAACTTGATTGTGTTGTGAAAAATTGAATGTAATCTTAGTTAACATTCTAACCAATATAAAAATACTAAAATTAAATCCCTCTCACAGTTATCTATTTGATTTACATATTATTAAATTGTGATCTAACATTAAAAGAAAAAGTTGTTTTTAACAAGAATTACAACAGTAGTATATGTTAACTTTGTCTAATCATTTGATAAGACGTTGTTCATACGGATTATTAAAAAAAATTTAATACACAATTCAACTTTCTACTCTTATATCATTGATTTATTTTCACAACACAACTTGAAAACTAAAAATTCATTAATATAATATGATATTATAAAGTTGTGTAAGTTTTGCTTATTTTTTATAAAAAATATTTAATAATATCTTTCAAAATTAAATTTACTATCCAATATAATACTCATAATTTTTTAAAATCTAAACTTTATATCTATAATAATATTAGTTTCATATCAACTGAATCTAATATATATTTTTTATAATAATAATAATAATATCTTTTACAAATTAATTATTAACATTTGAATTGTATTTTCTTAATTTCATCATTTTAATTAATATATTAAATAATTAATTTTACATTTTTTAAATTATTTAATTAAATGTATTAAATAATTTTATTTAAATTACCAATATGTCATTAATATATTGAAAATGACATTATACGAATTGATATTAACAAATTCATGTATTAATTTAGTATTTAAAATAATACATTATATTATATTATTAATTACACATTACTTTTATTTTAAATTTATATTATTAACCACTATTACAAAAATTGTGTGTGTATATATATATATATACATGTATATATATATATATATATATGTATATATATATAAATTTTCAATTAAAAAATTTGTTATAAATATTTTAAAATATTACATTAAATTTTAATTATACTATTTTATATTGTTATATATTTAAATTAATAAAATTAATTATTCATATTAATAATATTAAAATTTTCTTAAAAATATAGTTATTAACTAATTTAATATTTAATATTAATATTATTTATCAGCATTAATTTTTATAATTACAAAATTTACATGTCTTTTTTAATAATCTTAAAAAAGTTATGAATTAAATAAAAAAATTAATTTAAGTTTTTATTTTAAATTATTAAATATTAATTAAAAACAAAAAATTAAAAAACCCCTACAGAAATCGAACTCATTTGGAAAATCGAAACAAAATTAAATATGCTTCTTCCCTATTTCAGATCTCTGCAACCAATTTTCCACCTTCAACTGTAATCGGAATTATTTTTGGAATATGAATATATAGAAAAGGGGAAAACACTTAATTTCTAATTGCTCTCCTCTTCATAACATTTAGAAGTTTTCAAATGAAACATGACAAGGGCATAAATTGCTCATGCAAAATGAGGGCTTTTAATTAGTAATTCAAGAATATGATCAGCATGAACCATTGAAAATTGATAATATGTTCTTACCAATTTTTGGTGTTAGCTGGGAACTGTTGAACAGCAGCAACTATGGCATTGTCTCTATATAATGTGAAAAAAAGAGTATTGTTTACATAAATTTTCCATGATGCTAATAGGGTTTGTTTCAATCCTCTGAAAACAAATTCATTTGTAATATTCCAAATTCTTCTTCTCAAAGTTCACCACCCTGTTGTTGAATACGTGGAGGAGAAGATCGCATGCTTTCCTTGAAGATGGCCTCTCGTGTGGTGTAGCTTTTGTGCATTGTAAGGCTATCTCAAGCACTTTGAATGCAGCGTACTCTTCATCAGGTAAAAGAGGTTTCAATTCAGGATCTATCAATTCCTCACCATGCTTATCCACGTGCATTTCTACCCATTTCACCATGTTCATCTCATCTCCAAAAATTTCATTTGTTGGCATTTTACCACTAACAAGTTCCATGAACACTATTCCCATGCTGTAAACGTCACTTTTTTCTGTTGCCTGTAGGGAGTATGCATACTCTGAAAATAAAGCCAATAGCAAACAAGTTTGTTGAGTGGTTAAAGAAAGGCAAAAGATAATGTAAGATAAAGGTCAATTCAAACCAGCAGTTTGATCACCTACCTGGAGCTATGTAGCCATAAGAGCCAGCAAACCAAGAATTAGACTCAGTATTAGAGTCATAATTCTCGGTTAGTGATTTTGCCAGTCCAAAATCTCCCAAGTGTGCCTCCATTTTTGAGTCTAGCAAAAGGTTGCTGGATTTGATGTCCCTGTGAAGGATCTTTGGGACACAATCGTGATGCAGGTATTCCACTCCTTGAGCTAATCCTACAGCAATTTTGAACCTTGTCTCCCAATCAAGGCTGCTCTTTACTTTGCTCTCCTTGTCTGGTTTCCCGTGAAGCCAATCCCAAACACTCCCATTCTCCATGTACTCATATATCAACAGATTCCAACCTGCTTCTTTGTTTCTATTGCTACAATATCCTATTAGCTTCACCAGATGTCTGTGCCTAATCCTCCCTAGTGTCTTAACTTCTCTTATGAAGCTTTTGTTTAACAGAAATTCATCTTTTGATGAAATCTTCTTGACAGCCACAGTCTCTCCAGATGCCAATTCAGCTTTGTAGATTTTCCCTGAACCGCCTGAGCCAATCATGAAGTCCTCACTTAGATTGTTCGTGGCATCCATGATGTCTTCCCATCTGAGATCTCTATTTCCAGCTGCATTTAGTTGGAACAGCGGTCTTCTCTGTGCTTGTGATGAAGAAGAAGAGTAAACATAATTCACTTCACTGGCTTTCCTGCAAAATTCTTGCTTGTTTTTGGAAAAGATTCTAACTGCGAGTATCAGAAGTGCAATTGCAGCTATAGTTGAAAGGGAAGAGATTATCACTACTGTTGATTCATTTAGGCCTGCATTCCCAGAGTCGTCATTTCGGTGGCAGCTCTCAAGAGGGCTTCCACAAAGATGTAGGTTTCCTTCAAATGCCTGGTCTGGCCAGCGGGAAAACTGCTTATCCAATTTTCCTTGAAGGTTGTTGTAAGAGAGATCAAGCTTTCCCAAACTGCTCATTTCCCCAATTTGTGGAGGGACTTCTCCAGTTAGTCGATTGTGGGAAAGATCAAGAGCTTCTAACTTTGACTGTGTCCCAAGAGAAGGTGGGATGAGACCTGAGAGATTATTGTAACTAAGGTCTAAAATGATTTGGAGATTTTGGAGTTTTCCAATCTCAGCTGGCATCTCACCATGGAATCCATTTCTGGAGAGTCGGAGCTCATAAAGCTTGATCAGCTTCCCTATCTCCAAAGGGATTGGTCCAGAAAACTTATTGTGGTCAAGTCTGAGGACATTGAGGTTTGCAAGTTCACCAATATCGGATGGGAGACTTCCATTCAGGGAGTTGTCATTTAGAGAGAGAACTAGCAACTTAGAACATTTGAATAGGCCTAATGGAAGTGGCCCAGAAAAATTATTGGAGGAGAGCTTTAGCTCTCCCAACTCAGACAAACTTCCAAGCCATGATGGTATTTGCCCGAAAAGGAAATTACTGTTCAAATCAATATAAGCCAGTTTGTTGCACAAAGAAAGCTCAGCTGGTATTGGTCCAGTGAGTGAATTTCCTGAGAGGTCTAACAATGACAGCTCACGGATTTTTCCCAATGTCCTTGGAATTTCTCCAGAAAATTTATTGCTACCTAATCTTAGTCTCTCAAGGGAGGGTGAGTTTCCCATTTGGGAAGGAATTTCACCATCAAACTCATTGTCAGTAACATCGAAAGAAAGAAATGATTGAGAGCTACACAATGCAGCTATACTACCATTCAATCTGTTCTTAGAAAGATTCACTCTGGTCAAGTTTGCTACAGTTATCAGTTGGTGAGGGAGATTACCTTCCAGGGAATTGTTGTAGATCATGAGTTTCTGTAATTCCTTGAGGAATCCAAACGTTGCAGGAATTGCACCTGAGAGCTGATTGTCAGCCAAATCCAGAATGTTCAGTTTATGACAATTACCCAAGGTTGCTGGAATCTCACCCACTAGCTCATTCTGTCTAAGGTGAAGGAAATTCAACTCTTTCAGCCTTCCAATAGTGACGGGAATTTCCCCACTGAAACGGTTTCCAAAAAAATCAATCATTTGCAAGCTAGAACAATTACCAATCCCCACAGGTATTGCCCCAGACAATTGGTTATCATAAAGATACAAAATTTCCAACTTGCCCAGCATTCCAATCTCTCTCGGCAGAACACCCTCCAAATTATTGTGAAACAAAGCAAGGGTCTGCAAGCCACTGAGGTTCCCTATGAAGGGAGAGATGGAACCAACCAAGCTGTTATTGTTCAGGCGGAGATCAGTTAACCGCAGCAACCCATAAAGCTTAAGTGGTATGGACCCGTTGAGTGCATTGTTGGACAAATCAAGTTGCATCAGTTGCTGGCATTGACTCAACTCAGCTGGAATCTCACCATGAAGTCCACTTTCTGACAACATCAAGTGCTCCAAACTTGTTGCATTGGAACATATGGTCCTTGGTATGACACCATTAAGGTTGTTACCAGACAGAACCAAATAAGCTAGCTCACCCAAGTTGCCTAACTCCTCTGGGATTCCTCCACTGAGATTGTTCATTGAGAAGTCCAGATTTTGAAGATTGCCCAGTTGAGCTAGAGACGGTGGAATGGTACCCTCGAGCTGGTTCTCCATGAAGTTCAGGTAAACGAGTTGACTCATATTACCGAGTTGACTCGGAATCTTCCCTGATATACTGTTGTTGGCAAAGTTGAGAATTTGCAGATTGCTGAGTCGACCCAGTTCACTGGGGATTGATCCATTTAGTTTGTTGTTAGCTGCAGTGAAGATGGTGAGGCTTGAGCAGTTCCCTAACTCGGTCGGAATCGGACCCATCAACTCGTTGTCTTGCAGAATCAGATTCTCCATGAGTTTGAGTTGACCAAGTTGACTGGGAATAGACCCGGTGAGTCCGCAGGAAGCCAAGCCAAGGTTGACCAAATTATTCAGGTTGGCGAGAGAAGCGGGAATCGTTCCCGTTAATGCATTGTCACCGAGTCGCATGACTCGGAGACTCTTGAGCGAGCCGAACTCTTTGGGTATGTGACCCGTGAGTTGGTTGGAGAAGAGAAGCAAAGATTCCAAGGAAGTGAGGTTGGAGAGATTGGGTGGAATGGGACCTGTGAGGCTGTTGGAGGAGAGATCAAGGTGGAGCAGGTTTTTCAAACGACCGAGTGAAGGTGATACTGACCCGGTGAGTGACGAGTCAGAGAGATTGAGACCCACCACTTGCATGGAGTCACCATCTAAAGAGTTTGAAATTGAGTTTGAGTCTGAGTTCAATTCACATGACACCCCTCTCCAACTGCAGTAGTCAATGTTATCTTCTGACCAATCACTCAGAACATTTCGTGGGTCTTGCACAAAAGACTTCTTCACTTCCAACAGCACTCTCAAAGTAGTGTGATCTGAGTAGCCCAGACCAAGGACTACAAGCGTAGGAGAAACACAAAAAAGCAACACAACTACGAGTGTTGAAAACCTCATTATATGTGCCATTTGGGTTGCTCTACTTTCCAACTTTCAAACACTCACAAACTTGACAGAGGATTGTTTTGTTTCAAGTAGCAATGAAAGTTGCTCCTAATGATGGAATATGAAAGCAGGGGAAAAATTATGGTGCTGGGAGTTGGAGTTGGAGTTGGAGTTGGAAGACGGGAATGTTTGTTCTTGTGAGCTATGTTTTTATGGTTCTTTTGAAGTGTGTACATGTGAAGATGGAAGTCTATAGATGAAGGCATGGCAAGGCATGAGTTGGAGATGAGTGGTATCTGCTGCATGCGTGTGGCAAGAGAGCATCGAAAAGGGTGACAAATGAGAGATGAGAGACTGTAAATCAGAACACAACACTTAAAAGTCAAACACCTTTCCTTGCCATTGAGAGAGAAGAGGGAGCATTAGATGAACACTTAAAAGGTGAAGATGGATCAGAAAACAGTAGACAGCAAGGGAAATATAAGGGAAGGAAAAGGTCCAATAGCAAATATAGTAAAGATAGCATATAGAATTAATGTAACAGTGGTGAGAGTTTGACTCTGAGAAGAAAAGAAAGAAGGAATAGAATTGAAAAGTATGAGATGATGAAGATATGGGGTTAGGGGAAGAAGATACAGTAGTTGTTGGGTGAGGCACAGTGATAGAGGAATAGGTGTAGCAGATTTGGTTTTCTAGTGTTGTGGCTGAACATGAATGAGACCCAATGAGAAAACGAGCAGTTGAATACCAATATCCTTTCTTAAATCTTGATGAACTGAGTTTAGGTATTTGGGTTGGTAATAACTGTTACTATTACTTTTTATTTCTCATCAAATCAATCATTTTATTCTACTTTCTCTTTTTCTTTTCTTCTAATATTTATCTGCTAAATAACTTTTATATATAAATAAACTTTTTGTATCAGCATAGCTTTTCAAACCTTATTCTGTCCTTGCTTTAACAAAGTCAAAGAGTCTTGATCAACGAATCACTTTCACCTCCACGAAACCCCCTTAAACTGTTTTAAGCTCAAACCAACCCTCACTCTGTTTTTGTTGTATACAATAAAATACAAAGAAATCAAGAAATTCAAGCTAGGATCAAATAAAAGAAAAAAAAATGAATTGAATGCTATATTTTTTACATTTTTTTTGGTTTGAGTTACCAAACCAAATGTCCTTTTGTAGCCTTTCGTCTTTATTGTTGGTTGCACGTAACCCTTTTGGCTACTCCAAAACCATTTTTTATGCTTTCTCTACTCTATAATGTTACTATTATCCTAATTGATGCCAAAACAAATGTTAATTAACTCGTGTGTACTTTATTTTATGTCCACCGCTCCATACCAATCCACTAATTGGAAGTTTTTAATCTAATTTCGATTCATCACTCAATAATTCATAATGCTATATTTTTCAATATTGCACTTCGAATTTGTTACTTCTCTAGCATGCTTATATCTCTATAAGTTTTAAAGAATAAGATTAAATTATAATACATAAACTTCATTTTAGTGGAGATTAATCAATTTTACCAAATGGGTCATAAAAGAAAGAGAAAATAAATATTGTTGAGATAAGTCTCAAAACTAATATAATCAATATTGTATGATGCATGTATCAATTTATTTTAATGTAGGAAAATGAAAAGGAGCAAAAGCATAGTTAAAATCTAATATGATAATGAGAAAAAAAAAAGTCAATTGGGGGTTGCAATGGAATCATTGAAAGCCTCTAATGGAACAAAATAGATAGCTTCTTTTAGGTCTTTAAAACTTATCCAATGTAGTTCACGGGCCAATGCAATCCATGGTAAACTTCACACCCACACTCACTTCTAGTACACCTTTTTATTTATTTTCATGATAAGGTTATATTTTAATCTATTAACAAGTTAGTTTTAATTTTAAAATACATCACTTTTAATTTCTCTTAAGTGTTATCTAATAAACCACCTTTTTCATATAAAACGTTGTCTAAAATACTTTGAAGTCCAAAAAGGACATATTTTAAAGTTAAAGACATTAAAAAAAACAAAAAAAAAACAAGAAAGATTAACACTAAATTTTGAGATTTTTTTTTTTTGTAAATAAGTTTTTAGTTTAATATACCGTGCCCATTAATACATGTGATGTGAATTCTTTTTATTTTTTAGTTTGCCTTAGTTAAGCATGAATTGGAATCATAGTAAATGAATATGAATGAGAAAAATAATATGTAAAAAGAAGAAAATTATACATATACTATCTATAAGTTGTATTGGAAATATTGTTTTAGTCTTTTATATAAATTTATTTGTGATTTATTATGTCAATTTTTTATTTTCTTTTAATCAATATAAAATATATATTATTTTTTTAAGTGTGGTTCGCCATTAAAATTCTTTATTACTACAGCATTTGAAAGAAAAAGAAAAACTGAAAAGGTTTCATTTAAGAAGGAAAATGGATTTAGTTGATCAAATTACGCCCGAAATATAAAAATCAGACATTTTTAAAAATAAATTCCTGGAATAGATTTAAGGAGAATTTTATTTCCTGGAATAGCATCGATCACTTAGTAAGAATTCAGTTTTTAGGAAATCAAATTTTTACCTCCATTTTTAGGTTTTCAACTTCTGAAATCTCATCAAAATTCGACTCGTTGGAGTACCCCCTAGGGTTTCTGACATTGGAAATCCAAAATGAAGATAAGAATTTGGCTCTCCAAACACTCACTATATGTTTCATCAAATTCGATTTCTTTTTTTTATTATAACTTTTAGTTAAAACCTTGTTATATTTTTGTTATACTACCTAGTTCATCCATTTTTTTTTTAAATTCATTTTGTTCTTATTACATTTTCTTAAAATTCATTTTGTGCTTTATTACATTCATATTTTCGTTCTACGTACAAGCATCCAAACATCATTATCAACAAATTGATTAAGTTCTTCATACATAGCAGATATTCAATGTTCAGTTTTTAAAATATCATTGTGTTACATAGATTATTTAAATAACGTTTGGTAGATACTCCTTTTTCAATTTAGTCAATCACATTGTCAAATGAGATATCTCTAGGAATTCTTCATTCTTTTGGAGGATCCTTGTGAAGTTCTTGTTCAACATTAGTCTCATCAGAACCATTTTGATTGTTTGGCTTACTCAAGTGTAGTTTGGTGAAGATATCTAGTAAATCATCATCACCTGAATCATTCTTTTGTAACACTTTCATTTCTTGGTTAGATCATCAAATACAACATGAACAAATTCTTCTACTGTCAAAACTCTTTTGTTGTATATTCTCTATGAATGATTATTTGATGAGTAACTTAAGATACATTCATTTGTTTTTACGTCAAACTAGACAATATTTTCTTTGTCATTATTTAATACAAAAGACTTACATCCAAAAGCTCTAAGATGTCCAATATTTTCTTAAGAATAGGCTTTGTTAGCATGCTATTAAGTACATAACATACAATGTTAACATCACTCGCCTAAAAATACTTAAATAAAGAGTTTTCATTTAACACGGTTCTTGAAAATTCCTCTAAGGACCTATTTTCCCTTTCTACAACTCCATTTTTATTGTTGAGTCCTAGGTGTTGAGAAATTATGTCTAATCCTATGTTTCTAACAAAAAAGAGTTAAATTAATCATTTTGAATCTCTCCCTCGTAATCACTCCTAATAGAACTAATGCATTAACCTTTTTGTTTTGTAAAAGTTTGACAAGCTTAAAATCATCATTCTTGGATACTAGAAATAAAGTCCATGTGAATATATAAAAATCAACTACAATGACAAGTGCATTGTAATTTCCCTCAACACTCATGATTCTTGAAGGACAAAAAAGTTCATATGAAACATAATTTTTTTGTTTGAAATAAGTTTTAGTTTGTTTTCCCTTTTGACAAACTTCATATACCTTTTCCTTCTCAAACTTAAGCTTTGGAAGACTATTAACCAAATCTTTAGAAATCAACTTATTAAGATTATGCATATGTATATGAGTAAAACAACCATGAATCCTCATCTTTAATTAGTAAGCACATTGATGGTTGTCATTTTCACAATCAAATAAAAATGATTTCAGCATAGACCGTCTAATGTAGTGTTAGACCCCCTAACACCAAAAAGATGATACCATAGATAGGGTCAGATGGTCTCATGTCGTTTTCCAACGAATCCAATAATAAATCTAGTCAATTAGTATTCAAAATATCTACAAACAACAAAGGTTAAAAATAACAGTAAAGACAAAAGGGGATTAAGATTGTTATGCAAAAAAATTAAAATAGACGATTGTAAAACAGTAAAGAAAGCAGGTTAACTCTCAAGTTCATTCGGTAGTGAATTCGTCATTTATTATCTTAAGATTTTCACCTGTAATTGATTTATCTCTATTATAATCTTATTATTTATCTTATACTTTGACCTCTTAAAATTTAATTATTTAGTTAAAGTTCTTCCTAATAATATAAATATCCTTAATATTTATTAAAAATTTATTTTTATTTACGTATTTTTTGGGATTATACATATTATACCCCTACACTAGTGCAGAAAAATCCATTTACAATAGCTAATATACATTGCTTTCATTGTCAAACGTTGTCCATCAAAACGCGGTGGCATTTTTTAAAATAACATCGTTGTATATTTCAATTTCTGAGAAAATAGACGACGATTTTTTGTTGTTTCAATGCGTTTAGGTATAGACGACGATTTTACCTAAGAACCACTATCTATACCTCCGTTATTTACCATAATTTGAAGCCCATCACTTACGCTTTTGTTCTCTGCATTTTCATTTCATCTTCTTCACACTCATTGGCTTTGTTTCGGCTTCAACTCTCTTTAACTCACTTCAACTCAATGCCTTTCTAAGTTCTTCCTCCACCTTCATTGCTTATTCTTCCTCCACTCTCATTGGTCATTCTTCCATTCGATCCATTGCTTTAGGTTTTTGTCTGCGTTTTTCTGTCACCGTGGTGTGTGTCGCCACTACCACCATCGTGCTCTTCATCGTTTTGCTTCCACCACCGTGTCACCGCTACCCATCACCACTGCAGGTTGGTGCAGATTTTTTTTTTAATATTTATGATAATTTATATATTTTAGTATTTTATAATTTTTTAAAAATTATTATTAATTTATATTATGTTAATTGTAGTTATTATTAATTTATAATTTTTTAATTTATATTATGTTAATTGTTTGAATAGAATTATTAATTAGTTAGATTGTAATTAAAGTAATATTATTTTATAAATATTTTAATAATTTATAATTAATATTTTTTATTAAATTGTATGTATAATTAAATTTGTTAAAATTTATATTACATGTATATTTATAATTCTTTCATACGTGACATTAAATACGGGCGAGTGTATAAAACATATGAGACATTATATTAAGTATAAAAGCATATATAAGAACATAATCTGAAAAGAAAATGTTTCTAAACACTCCATTTGGTTCAAGAAACAAACCAACAATATCAAGATGAATAGTATCCATATGACCATGATTAGAATCACCATTTTCATAAGCAAAATGTAAAAGTTTTTCTCCTTTTTAAGTGATTCGTGGAAGAGTTCAACAAGATGTTTCGTTTATTCCTCCAATGGCCTTTAACACCAAAATGGTAGCATATATTTTCATGTTTATGCTAACTTTTTCACCCTTTTCTCTTTTATTATACTGTTGTCCCACTTATGATAAAAAGAAATATTCTAAAACTTTCCTTTATGATCATCTCCATAATCATGGTTATTGGTGCGACCATAAAAATATGAATCAAATGTTACATTTAGTTCACTTCTAAGAATGGAGCAGAACTAGTCGAACGAACCTGATAACTTTTTTAAAATACATTGAATTAATTTATAATAGTTTCTAAAACCTTTTTAATGATATTGTTGTTGTAGTAGCAAATTAGTTGAAAAAAAAGTGAAGAATGTCTTCTCTAACATATCATCATCAAAATTGTTTTCTCCACTTATTTTAATTTGAAAGTAATTCTAAACATGACACAATGCATCCAATTGTAATAGGCTTTTAGGAGAATTACGGTTTTTGGGTAGTCATATCTTTCTTTTATTGTTCCATAAAATAAGAAAGTCTTCTACAACAAGATATTCAACTTTTAACCCTTCAAGGATGTGACAACTCATACTTTACAAAATTTGACATGTTCATAACTATCACAGAAAAATAAAATATTAAATTAAAAAAATAATCATATATATGAAATTAATAAAATAAAAAGGAAACAAAACATAAACTAAAATTGCTAAATAGATATAACAAATAACATAGTGTTTTGTAAGACTGTGTATAAAATTAAATATCACAAATCAAATAACAAAGCATGAATAATCATTGTAAAGTAAAAAAATATTAAGAAACATATATCAATGTTTTCCACAAATCACAAGTATTCTAATTAAATATAACATGATATTGGAGTAAAGATAAAAGAAGAAAGAATAGCGAATAAAATATTTTCATATAACAATTTCACTGCTACCGTGATTTAATTATTACCAACGAAACCACAAGGCCAGAACATTATCATCTATAACAATTTCACTGCTTGCACAATGCTTGTGCAAAAAATAGGCTGATTAGCATGAAAAGGTTAACAGCCTTACAAACATAACACCATGAAATCAGAAAACAAAAGCAACAAGTTCAAAACATATTTCATGATTATTTCTACCCACTGCCACAATCTTTGAGGACATGCATCAATCATCATCTCCATCTGCAATGCAAAATCACAAATAATAAGATGCAATGAGGTAATAAAATGACAATGTAAAAACACCAGAGTAAACGAATGACACCCCAAAACACCATATCCAAAGCATTCAATTACAGAGCAGCTGACAATACAAAAACATGTAAAGCATACATACTAAGTTGATGATGAGGAACATGGTTCAGAAACTACCATCAAATTCTAAAAAGTCAAACTATAAACCGATGGAAAATAGAAAACTCTTGACTTGAAAAGCTGAAAGAGAATCAATAACACAATGAGAAAAACAAGAAGAATATAATTTCTTGCTGGAGCAATCACGTCCCCAAAGCATCAGACACAAAAATTTCACCACCATTGCAAAAAACTTAAGTCATCTCATTGCATTAAAACTGTAGTAGCCCCATGGCTATTACAAGTTCCAAACCTAAGTGTGCCAATAAATCATCACTCGAGAAACAAACAAAATCCTTATTACCATTACAGTCACGGGCTTGAAAAAGAATCAGATTCTTATGCTAGCTAGCCACATTTCATATTAAACTACGTCATGGCAGTTTAAAATCAAATTATTAAGTGATTTATTTCCAGTATTCACTGTTCACGTTATCATCTCTTCTAGTCTAACATTTTCACACACTGTATTAACTAAAGACCAAATGAAACACTAACATCTTCCTCAAAGCACTCTGAACCGAAACTGATTATCCAATCCCAAAATGGACAAAAGGGGGACGTGATTCAAATCAAACCACGCACTCATATGCAAACCTTCTCTCTTTTTCTTACCCACATATCTAACAATCCACAACAACCATTGCAAAGGCCAATCCAAGGAAAACAAGCCACATTTCATTTCCCCACACCCCCAAACGGCCAAAATATTCAAAAAATCATAAAGTATAAGAATTGACGAGGAAAACCTAAAATCAAGCACAATTGAGGTTTTGGGGTGGGCAATTGAAAAAAAAAAAGTCTGGAATGAAAAGAAAGAAAACCTATGTAACGTCTTTCGTTGGCGGCCTTGGCCTTTTCGAGCATCTTGTCGAGGTCACGTTCGACCTGGGCCTCCCATTTGAGAAGCTGGGTCACAAACACAACACCCAACCCCATTCCCACCACGTGCTCCCACGGATCTACACCCAAATACATCAACCAATGAAATCGATTAAAAATGGAATTGAAGAATTGGGATTCACCGAAACAAAGAAAGAGAAAGATGGATACGGCGCATGTAGGGGAGTTTCCGGAGAGCATTGGAGTAACATTGGGTTCCCAAACCCAGTAACGCACCGATCGCAGTCGCACTCAGAAACATCGTTCTTTCCTCTTTCACTTGATTCCACGAACTTCCCCTCGGACAGACCTCACCTATTTCTTTCTCAAATCCTCAACATTAGGTTTTTTTTCTTTCTAAACATTATATTGGTAAAGATTGTTTATTACTAAAATAATTATTAGTTATATCGATAACCTTAAACTTATTGCATGTAGTTAAATTTAATTGATTGTTGAAATTGAAATATGGTAGATTTTATATCGATATATTTTAAATATTTTTATAAAATTGTATATGTATACTTGTGGCAAGAGTCATTAAAATTTTGGTAATTGTTGAAAAAGCCTGTTAACCGCATTAAGTTAGATTTGTTGACTCTCGCGATAATTGTATCGAGTTAGATGTAATATTTTGTTTTAAAATATATCTTAAATTTTTAAGAAACAATTTTTCTTTAAAATTTTACTCTGTAACATTCATTAAATATCATAATGTGTAAAACAATTTGATTCAAGATATATTAATATTGATTTTTTTTAAGTGTATGGAATGTCATATTCTTTTCAAAAGAAAGATCTCAATCTACGAGAAACATTTTTTTCTTAAAACTTTACTTGTAGAACTCATTAAATATCAATGTGTAAAATAATTTGATTCAAGATATATTGGTATTGTGTGAAGAATTTTTTATTGTAAATTAAATGAAAAGAGAGTAAAATGATTATAAGAGTTTAGTTAATAAATTTGGGAATGAAAGTATTTTGGATACATAAAAATATACAATAAAAATTAGTCTTTTGGATACATAAAAATATACAATATTTTGAATTATGTGATATTGATACAACATAAAAATTCATTCACATTTATTCTTTAATTATTAAAATATTAATATCATATCCTAAACATTGATTCCTCAATTATTTAGCAGAGAAAATCATATATAAATATTATCAAAATGCAAGAGTTTGAAAGGATTACATTCAATCCCAAAGGAAGGAAAGAAGTCACTCGTGGTAGCCATTACACGCTCCAAAATATTATAGAAATCAAAAGCAGAGAGTTGAGAGCCTTTCTCCTTCATGTACAACTTTTAGGGTTTCCTCCAGGACTCCTTTCCTCCTATCCTTCTTCGTATGTAACCTTTTTTCGGGTTTTGGGTAAGTGTCATCTCGCTCAAGCTAGCCATATCTCCCTTAAGCGAGATCTCTAATTAAAAACCCCTTCTCTTTGGAGCATTCTTGCTTGGGCGAGTCTTGGGCGAGACCTTAGCGAACTTGAGCGAGCTTGGCACTGGAATAAGCTTGGTCTTTTGGAGCATTCTCGCTTAGGCGAGAACCTAGCGCTTGGGCGAGCTTAAGCGAATTTGGCTATGGGACAAGGTTTGCCTCTCTATTCATCCTATCTAGCCCTTTGATCCATCTTTCCTTAATTTCATGAGATTAATACAAAGTTGGATCAAATGGCTTCATTAATCTCATGATTCAAAATATATTGTTCAACTTTAAACTTCTCAAATTAGGGTTGGATCATAGATTAATCAACAATTAAATTTTATAAATTCCTAACTTTTTACATTATATTTCACTAAATTGTGACACTTATTAGTTGCATGATGTTATGAGGTCAATTAATCAAAATATTATTTTTCATGACCCATAACATAAAAAATGTCTTCCTACCGTAGTTGTTCAAAATTGTTGGACAGTGGACTCAAAATATTCACGAAAACATAATGTAGAAGTTTATCATTAATGTTCAAACGACCTGCATTTATAACATTTCTACCTTACACTTGTGGGTTGAACATGGAACTCAATGTCGTATCACAATTGTATTCGAGATCCTCAAGGAAGTTTGAAAATGATAGTTTCTTACCTTTATACTTCAAATTACCCATAGTCAACCAATTTGTAGGTTTTATTTTAATCTTTGTCTCATTAACCTCAGTATAGAGGTTGCCAAGTTATGTGACTTTGATGTTTGAATAAAATACTTAGATCAAATCTTCGTAGTACAAAGAGGTTATTCGCGCAAAATGTTCCAAACTCTGAAATTGTAGATGATGGTGAAAGTATAAACTTGATTGGGCAAAGTATGGGAAATTCATTACTTTTGGTGTTAAAAATATCCGGTTGTAAAAACATTTCTCATACTCAATCATTTGATCACGTTTGTTGAATAAGTGTGTTTGATTTAAGACGCCCTCAATTACTAATGGGTTTACACGAGGCAATTCTCTAACAATGGGCAAACCTGTCTTTTCCTTTTCCTACCACTTCTCTATTTTTTATCTTTTAGTTGAGGTAGAAAAAGTCATCACTACAAAACTTTACACATATGAAAATATTAGTCAATACATATTTCATGTCAAATAAAAATATTTTAAATAAACCTAATAATAAAATTATTAAAATAATGTATAATCTCAAACAAAAGAGTATATGTGCATAATGTATATATATTAAGTAGTAATTTGATGTTAAATTACTTCTAAAAAGGTATTTGAAGATTACACATATTTATATATATAAATGTTATAAGAACACAATAGTCTAAAAACATTCTATGTTCAACAATGTCAGTCACTCTCACTCATAAAATTCAATAACTTGTTCAAACACTAATGTGGGGGCATGTCGAAAAGGTGCTTTGTATGGGACGAAATTACTACACAAAAAATTGTAACACTGTTCCAAGATTTTTTTATCATGTATGTTCATATCCATTAACATTTCTCAAATGTTAGTTCTAAAGTAATACAATGCATAATTTTTATGCAAGATGTTCATGTGCTAAGTTAGATGTTTGTTTCTTCTTTCAACTATTTGCATTCACCAACCATCGCTTGGCGTTCAATAATGGTAGACAAATTTTCTATCAAGGTATTTATTGTGCAATTTGCATCAACAAATACATCTAACTTTATAGTCAGCTTGTGAAATTGCATATCCATAACATCAACCATGGGGCTTTTCTTTTTTTAACTCCAGGATGAAGACGTACCAGTTGATGCCATAGATTGTGTGAGACCTGGACTATAGGAATCCACCAATAGGATGACGGAGAAGGTTGGTAAGCTACAACATCAAAAGCAGGCTCCTCAAGGTGTCATCATTGAATGACGAGTTTTCCTTACTATATGTCCATTAACGCAATCAACACCTCACAATTCCTTTATCAAATCATAGTATCTAATGGGATTAACTCTCCACTTAGTAGTAGAGGAATTTGCTTAAAAAGTAACATCCAAAACAACACATTAGCATCTCATAAATTATTCAACATGACAATAAATAAAAAGCTTTGTTCATTACCTTGATAGTAATTCTAGATTTTAGGTTTAGCCTCAAAACGTCTTGTGAATTCATTCCACACAAATCCACTAAGTCCAACAAATAAGTCACGCACCTTATGTCATCAGTCTTTAAGACTCTCTTTTTTGTCTATTTTTAACATTATTTTTTGTTATCCCCACTAATCCAGACTGTTGAAGAGCGTCAACAATATTACTATATGCATGGGTCATCCATCTTCCACCGAACCTATTGCCCAACCGTGTTTCGTCCACCATTGTTGTCAGTAGGCGCAGGTTCAATGTTGTCAAACTCATAACTCAACTCGTAAGAGTTACGAACAGTGTTACAATATATATTTATAGATGACTTAAAAAAAGATTAGAAATCTGGTGTGAATTAGAATTATTAGGACTTATAATATTTTATATGGGCCAAGTAAGACCCAAATAAACCTCGTTTAATTAGGATTTTAAATTAATATTGTTGTTCACTTTCTCTTGTGACTGCAAAACACTTCTCCAATGACTTAATTTGAATTAGGATTGTAATGGGTTGGATATTAAAAATGGGCCAAGGCCCAAATTTTTGAAATTAGGGTTTATTTTTGGGCAACACCTCTTCACTTTCATGTGCCACACACCATCCCATTTAATTTCTTAATTATTGTCCATCGTCACAACCTCACCTGAGCATGCGCCACCACCGCACAAGAACATCAAAGCCGCCACAAAAGATCATTGGACCTTGCATCGCCACTGCAAAACCTCATTTTCTCCACTGGAGCAACTAAGTTTCATTTTTTTGTCCAAAATTGGTCAAGCACAAGTCACAATCCAGGATCAACAACCTTTGTCGATCCTATGATCCACCGAACCGCTCGTGGCTCCTCGCTCTGATTCACTTCGATCCTGATCCGTCAGCCGAGTCACCTTGGTTGGTCCTCCAAACTCGCTGACTTGTGCGAGTATTCGAGTAAACTCATGATCTTGACAATATTGCATAGGTTCATATCATTTTTTCACTTAAACTATGTTTGTTTCCATGTATGTGTAATGAGGAGGGAGGAGATAGGGAATGTTTCTTGTGTTTGTTTCAGTGGCTTTAAGAATGGAGAGTGGATGAAAGAGAGGGTGGAAGCCTTTTTTCATTCTTCACACAAATGAAGAGATTTGTGCTGATTCCATGTAAGATTCTTACATTTTACCCAAATTATGCATTTTGTTACAATATACAAAATTAAATATTACATACTTTAATTTTGTCACAATGTTAACTTAAAGTATCGATAAAATCGATGGTTATTTATAATATGAGATTGCACTTCGGTTCGAAAATTTTTATTAAAATTTTTGTCTTCAATATCAAAATTGCATTCAACACATTATGAAAGTTTTTGGGATATTTTTTCCCATATCGATGAAAAAAAATGACACACTTTAATTTTTTATGTTATGTTTAATGATGTGTAAAAATTTAGCAACTTGTTCATCAATTGTTGACCGAAATGCATCCTTTACTAGCTTAGTTCCGCATAATCAATGATATAATTTAATGAAATCTTCCAATCACGTGTAAATAATGTCACGACAGTGCTCATTTTGTACTAAGTATGACATCAACTTCTGTCGACAACATTCTTTTTTTGGTATAAACTCTCTAATATTTTTTGTCATATCACTTGACAAACGATGCAAATGATCATCAATCAATGTTGCTATTTTCGTACACTTCCATAATTATTTTTGTTGAATGTGTGAAATTAGATTCAAGTCCACACTGATAACATCGTTGTCCCTATCTCTATCATCAAAATACAAAAATCAATCTCTTTCATGTATCATATCTAAATTTCTTTTACACACCCCGTCATACAATTAAATATATTGTACATACTTAAATATAACAAAAAATATATTTTTTAATTAAAAATAGTATATTCATGGTAAATGCATTATATTCAATAATTAAATAAATTCACAAAATGTCCAAATAATTTCACTTCAACCTATCTATGCAATTGAGAAGCAGAACAAAAATATTGGATTTTTCATTAATATTTTATATTCTAAAATTCTGAAATTTTTTACTTTTAACAACACCACAATTACTAAAACTTTTTACACTAGCAACATTGTTGACTATTCTATAATAATTTCAAAATCTTCAAATAAACATATTTAAATTAACATCATGTAAATTATATATTAACATCATGTAAATTATATTCAGATATACAAATAACATTCATATAATCTACTTTTTGTATTTGTCCAACCACACCGCAAAAGAAACCTAATGATCAACATATAAAATATTTTGAGCATGAATATATTAATAATCTAAATAATGAACCAACTATAACATACGAATAAATAAGAATAATATTTTGTTAACACCTTTTGTCAGGTTACACACTCTTGACACTGCAAATGTGATAACAGTGGGTGATGTGGCAAGGGTATTGTTGTAAATGTCATGATGGTGATGTAACTTTGGGAGATAGAAAGGTGAAGAACGTAGGATTTGAAAACAGTGTGAGAAGTTGAATCGCCAAGTCGCCACTTGACAAGCTCCTCCCATATCACCAACGTCGTCGCTCTCGACCTTGACGCCGTCAAGAACCTCTAGCGCCTCATCGAGATCGTCGTTGTCACGCTCGACGTGACAATGCACCGAGAACAGCGCTAACATCGATGACCGCGTGCAGTCGCTATCATGGACGATGGCGCAGAATTGGTCGACGTCGAAACAGATCCACACAACTCTCAAAATGTTGTCGAAAAGGCTAGTGTAAGACCCTTCGCCGCGAGGATCAAAGACGAAACACTCCAATCCCACACCACTACAGAACAACCTTCCACGTCTTCTGAATATAGGTCATATATTACACCGATTATATGGTTTAACTGATGTAATATAGCTTGCACTTCTCATTAGCACACAATCTCACTCCAGTACGTCATTACCACGTCTGAAGCGTCAAATGTGTGTTATTGTCAAAGGGTGTCAATATATCAGGATTCATGAAATAATACCCCCCTTGTTTCATATTTGACTGTCATTCTTTCAAGAACTTATTGAGTAAGATATATTTAGATAAAACTGTTTATAAAAAATTAAAATTAATAATAAAAATTTAAAATTAAAATTAATAATAAAAAATGCCTTTTTTAAAAATCAAATTTAATTTATTTATAAATTGATACATAATTATTTTACTAAATACATATAATTTTAAAATTGCTCTAAAAAAATCATCCAAACATTGTAAAATAAATCCACGTAAGTGAAAGTAGTGAAACTTATACCTTGTGAAGGAATGTGAACTTTGCAAGGACCAAGATCTTTCTTTACACAATAAAAATACTTGTTTAAAAAATAAAACACAATCTCTTACAGCAAAAAAAAAAACAAGGACAACAACAGTTGTGCACACTTGAACAAGAACTGAAACTTTCAGCTTCAAACTTTTCTTTCACATGTATAATATTGTACACTTAAATCCTAATTTACAATGTTTAAACTTCATACAAAACAACACAAGTGCCACAATGCACAATGAAATCGCACAACACGAAGAAAAAGAGAAAAATACAACGCCCTAATCACTCACCTTTGCATAATCAAATATGAAGCACATAATCGATGAAGCATAATCAGTTATGAAAGGAGCTAATAGATTATCATTGGCACTGTTCAACATCTTCCTTCTTCTACCTCTTCAAACCTTACCTCAAAACATCCAAGCTTCTGACCAAACCACTGGCTTGGTTCACACCAACAACTCCACACTGCACTTTACACACAACCAACCGAACTCAACTCAATCGCACCAACCAACCAACCAAAGTGCGCTTTAGACAACACAATGAAAGGACCACCTCAAGCAACAACAAAGATAGAAAGCACCGACAACACCAGAGCTCAAGCGAGAAGGAAGAATTCCACTAACTACCAAAGGTGAGCCAAGCGTATGCATTAACGGATTTTTAATGGCAAATTCAGACGCAACACAGTCAGACAATTCCTCTGCAACGTTCAGGAATTTCAATTTCGCATGCATGCAACGTTCAAAAATCTCTGCAAAGTGTTACATGCACAGTGAAAAAAGACGAGGGTAATTTCATCTTCTCCACCAATGTCAACTATCTTTCTGGTTCTTTCTTCACACCTTGCAATGAACACTGCAACAGTTTCTCAAACTTGATCCAAACCTGTGCCATATTCGCTTTTTCATCCCAGAGAAGTGTACTCCCTTGAATTCAAACACAGTATTAATGACATGTTCGTATAACTGAAATTTTTTCCAAGACAAACAACATTTTTTCAAAAGAAATAACATTGTTGCTTTTAAAAAACTTCAGTCTAACCTTTTGCGTAGTTCCTTTGTTTGAAGTGATTTCGAGTGTATGCATCCGTGTTAGATAAATTTCTACACACGAGCTTGATTGAACCTGTGTCCAACCATGAAAAGGCGTGAATACAACATTTCGCCTATAAACGTGCCGTGCATACTTAATTCCAATTTAAATCAAGATACACACCGATTAATAATCACATTCAAACTAAAACTACTTGAATAATTTTTATTTTCACATCCGAAAACGAATGCAAAATTCCAAACACGATCAAATTAAACTGATTTGATTCCAAACTCATTCTCGAGTTAAAATAATAACCCACCATGTGTGACTCACTCTTATAAGCGTAGAAGCAAACCCAAGTGTGTGTACCTACAGTGGCTGGAATCTTTGTTGGACGGTAAAGCTAGTCCTTTGAGCTTCCAGAAACACCAAATCAATATAAAGGTAACCATCCCTTAAAAGACACAAAACCAAACATTTGGTATGCAATAGTCTAAATAGATCGATAACTTGATAAATATCTGAAAATAGTAATAGCTGCTGCTATACTACAATAATCCAATCATAGCAGAGCTAATATGACATTACTGTTACAGCCAAGCCAGCTTGGTCGAGTTCATCAGTTCCAACAGCAACTAAATTCAATAATAATAATCCTTATTTCTCTATGATTTAGTCTAAAAATACAAAGTTTTACACCCACCCATCATTCAACAGTGGCATAGCAAGCAATACAGCATAGCTAAAGCAAAAGAATTCAACTCGGTTTACCATCCTTATTATTCCAGTTGCCGCAAGTTTATTGCTACTATTATTATCACTGACTATTTTTCAGCTCTCATCGGTGCTAAACAGCTTCATCCTTGACAAAGGGGTTCTCAAATACCCATCCACCTCAAATTTCTTGGGACTCAACTCTCTGTATTTTGCAAACTGCTCCTTCGCCTCGTCGTTCCTATCAAGCAAGCTATAAATCATGCCTCTGCAAAAGTAAGGTCTGAAATCCCTCGAATCCTCTTTCGTGAGCTGATCATAAATCCCTAACGCTTCATCCACATTCTTCTGCAGAAACATTATCTGCGCCATGATGAGCCTCACGTCCCTCGCCTCCTTCTTCATGTTGTCCTCCTCGGCCACGCGCAGTGCCTCCTCCAGCCGCCGCATAGCCGCCTCCCCTTCCCCTGACCGGTCCATCAGCAGTGCGTTCTCGAACAGTGCCTCGAACGATAGCGGGTTCGCCGCCAGAACTTCCTCGTAGTACGCGCGCGCGGCGTCGGCGTCGCCGGTCTCAGAGGTGAGGCGCGCTGCAAGGAACTTCCAGTCGACGGCGTCCGGCTGCGCGGCGATTAGGCGCTTGAGGATGGCGAGAGCCTCTTCGTCCTCGCCGAGCTCGAGCTTCTGCTGGAGGAGGGACTTGAGAGCGGCGAGGGCCTCGGCATTCGTTTCGAGGATGTCAGAGAGCGGCGAGTGGGATTCTTCAAGGCGTTGTTCGGTTTGGAGAGGTGGAGGAGGAGGAGGAGAGGCGCGTGCGGAGGGGAACTGGAGCGCGACAGCGGCGAACACTGCGGCGCCGGCGAGGGCTTTGAGGTTGGGGAAAGTGGGGGATTTGGCGTGAGCCCGGACGGTGAAGCGAGAGGAATGTGAGGGCTTTAGGTTAGGGGTGAAGGAGAAGATGGAGGAAGATGCAGAGGTCAACATCGTGGAATTAGGGTTTACACAGTGGGTGGAGCGGAGAGAATGATGCTAAGGAAGAAGAAGGTGACTTTGTTTGTCTGGGGTTTTAACATAAGTTATTTTTTTTATATTTTGTTTGATTAAAAGTGAATTTTATTTATAAATTTTATACTAATTAAGTTTTAATTCATAGATTTGAGCCCTGTTTTAGTACTAATTGAGTTCGAATTTTGTATTTTGAATTGAATATCAATTGTTTTTATTAATTATTTGAAATTTTATTTTTTAATTGAATTGTTTATTTTTTCTATTAGTTGAATTTTATTTATTTTATTTTATTATCTTATTTATGTATTTATTTTTACGTGTTTAGCAATATAAAATTTTGTGATTAATATAAAAAAATAAATTACTTTTATTATTTTTATGAAAAAAATTGTTTATAGGTTTTTTTTATCATTTCTAAGTAATGACATGATCACTTTTGTTATTAACATATTTTCAAGAAAAACATTAATAAATTTATATTCATTATAAAAATTCATATTTATTAATATCTTATCTTAAGATAATTAAAATGATGATAGGTTAAGATGTTAGTTTAACAGAAAAATTAAATAACATATACTTAATTCAAAATATAAAAATTTAAAGTATTTTATATAAAAAATATTAATAGAGAGCTTCCGTGAGTTAAATTTATGATGCACTTAAAATTGAATTAAATCTAAATTTTATAATAAAAAAACGATTTGTTATTGAAAGATTAAAATAATAACTATAATTGTGGGACTCCACTGGTGGGGTGGGTGGGAGGTAGGTGAGTGAATGGTGGCGGTAGGTGTTTTAATAGACAGGATTTATCGCGGACACGTTTTTTTAATGCAGCTTACCATTTATTTAATTTATAGGAAATTTTAAAAAGTTGGCTAACTTTATTAATATTAAATTTGGGTCAAATTCTTCTCTTTTTTTTAGTTCTTTATTTTGAGTAATATATTTATTTCATTTAAAAGGTTTTGATGATTTTTGTTTCAATACCGTAGCAAAATATTATATGGTCTTTCTATAATACATTTACTTTTGTTTAAGTTCTAATCGTTTTTATGAAGTGAAGAAGTTAGTGATAAAATATATCATTAAATCGTTAAAGAAAATATATAAAATTTATACCACAAACTAATATATGTTATAATCAATAAAAAAAATGTGATAATATTACTCCTTGATGTTAGTGTAATGTTGTGGGTTGCCTTAAGGGTGAATATGTTATATGTTTACTTCTTATTTCTCTATACACGAACTAAAAAGATGAATTTAGGTATAATTTCAGTTGTAAGAAAATGTTTTAGTTTTAATTAAGACTTTTTACCATAAAGCTCATTGAGATAAAATTCATCATAAAAAATTTAACTATGATTAGACATAGTAAAATATTGTTAAAGTTAACTTTCCTCCCATCGTCACTTAATTAAAACAATTTTTATTAAATAGTTGATATACCAAAATGTGGTGTACTAAAATTACTCAAATTTTAGTAATGATATCATAAAAAACTTTTCTACTAAAAATATAATCGTAAAAACATGTTGAAAAACAAATTATTTTCACTTTAATTTTAATTTAATGATTCACATAAAAAATGATAATTGTAAACGAAAAAATAAAATTATTTTCACTTTACTTTAATAATTCACGTAAAAATATTTACATACATATTTATCAGTTCACTTGATGAAACTGATTAAACCTCAAATAAAAATAAATTAATAAAAATAAATTTGTTGAATTTTGAAAATGAGAGGCTTGATGTTAATGAGGTATGAGTAAAATGTGAATGTAGTTTTACCTCCTAATGACGTTCTAACATTTAATTAAGTGAAAAAATATAAAAAATAGAATGTCTTCTATTTCAATATAATTATTAAGTGTTTTTACTATAAACTATGACGGATTTAGACAAGTTATTAATAAGGTGATTTAAATTTTATGAAGTGGATGGTGGATTCTAAAGAGAAAAAAAAGTATACATCAACGAGGTACGAGTGACACATTAAATAAAAGCTAATTTTAATAATTATAAATAATTAGTTATTATATTAATTAAATTAAATATTATTTTAGAGATTAATTATTAATATTTAGTTTTTATTAATAATAAATAATTTTTAATTTGTATCTAATTAGCTACTTTATCTACCATTCAATAACAAAGTTTATGAGACATTATGCTTAACTTTGACCTTTTTACAAGTTAAAATTTTTTCAAAAAATCATGAGATAATAAGCCTCGTGTTTGGTCATGTTCATTTAGAATCTATAATGTCTTGGAGCTTCTTCAAATTGTCTCATACCATCATGTACCTCTTTAATGAGGGATTCACTTAAGGAGCTCTTAGGTATACATGGAGATTTATTCCTAAAAATGATATTTTATGCTAAGAGTATCATTTTTTAATCTTTGAGAACACTCTTTGTAAATTATATATTAAATTTATCATTTTCATTATACAATTATTTTTATATATTCAAACCCCACAAGCTTGGTTTCAAGTATAGTGAGTAATGTTTGTCTTCTAGACAATGCATAGTCATTAGGATTGTTTTACCTTTCATGTGTTTAATTATATAATAGAATTTCTCAATGAATTAAATTAATTTTCATGTCTCTTACTAGTTTTCCTTAAATTTTCAAAAATTTTAGGTACTCACGATTACTGTGTATCATAAATTAGGGATAACAAAGTGGGATGAGTCATGCAGGTCGACCCGCGACTCGTTGAGAAAAAAGCGTGACGGATTGCCTAGTTCAACCTGCTGGTCCACTTAGATCCATCCCGCATAACTCATAGCTCGTGCGAGCCAAGTGCGGGGCGAGGCGGGCTAGCTCGCATAATGCGCATAACTTAAAAATCTAGAAATTTCTTTTTGTACCCCCATATTTTCTTCATGCAGTCTCATGTTCTAAAAAGTTCTAAAATTATTCATCCCAAACTCTACAATCTAGAATAAAAAAAATTATTTTGGATTATGTAATGTGGAATATTGTACAATCCAAAACACAAATTTTAACTTCCAAATTTTATAACCCTAGAAGTTTCTAAATTTCACATTCCAAAAATTTTACTCATATCTTATTACGCATGTATAGTGAGAATAATATTTTGAGATCATTTCCATAATTCATCTAAATAAAAAAAAAGTATTCAAAATTTATATTTAATAATTTATTTTTAATTAATTTTTAAAATAAAAGTATTTTTTATACGGGCTAGCCTGCATGCTCGCGGGCCAAAACTTATATAGGACGGGTCAGTAAAATCAACTTGTATATTCTACGTGAGATGCCTATGCGAGGCAAGCTAGCCCGCATTGCCATCCCTATCATAAATTCCTTTGTTAAAACATAGTATTGCCAAGTTTTCAATTTTTTGACAGGGGAGTACGCTTCTTTATCATAAGGTATTTTCTTTAATTTTAATCTAATGCATTCTTTATCATAAGGTATTTTCTTTAATTTTAATCTAATGCATGCAATAGGATGCTCTTCTTGTAACAACATTAAATTTATGCTCGTGTTACTTACATCACATTCAATTTCAAAACAATTTTGGAAATTGGGTAAAGATAAGTTAGGAGCATGGATTAAAAGATCTTTAAGTTGTTTGAAAACATTATATTTCTCCTCAACCCCATTTAAATCCAACATATTTTTTAATAATTTTATTAAAAAGAGAAGTAATGACATTAAGGCTTTGTTTGGATTAGAGGTTGTGAGTGAGTGGAAAGTTGAGGGTGTGGAAGAGTGGAAATGTGAAGAAAGTGTGGAGAAATTTGAGAGTGTTTGGATTTGGAGATGTTAGAGTGGATGTGTGAAGAAAGTTTATTGAAAAGTGTGAATAATGTGATAGTTGTATGAATATTTTAATATATTTTGAATAGTGTAAATTATAAGATTACAAATTTACCCTTGTATATAAATAAATAGGAAAATAAAATATTAATTAATTTAAAAAATATTTAAGTTAATTAAAATAATTAGTATTATATTATTTAATTTCTATTATATTATGTTATATATAATAATAAAATATACTTTTTGTCCATGGATGTAAAAAAATAATAAAAAATATTATTAATTTTGTACATAATTTTGATAATTAAAATAATTGTAAGTTTCAATTATAACTTAAAAAATAATATAAAATTGAAATGAATTAAAAATTTGAATATAGAAATGAAATATGATTTCTTCATTTTTAATTTTATTAATTGAAAAAAATTGTATTAGTTAAATTTTTGTTTGTAGATAATTTTAATAACTATCTACATTTATTATTAAAAAAATCATATTTTAATGTTTTTAATTATAATAGTAATAAATAATGTTAAATCTAAAAAAAACTAAAACCCTAAACATTATAATTTTTTATTTCCATTATGTGACAATTTTATTTTTAAATAAATAATTATATTCTTTATAAACAATTCAATTTTCACAAAATAATAACTTTCTACA